>JFJP01027057.1_pt1 | contig 24590 bp, 29 predicted proteins | sample 431651 | NCBI WGS metagenome assembly JFJP01 (sample SAMN02602958, study PRJNA72255) | Microbial mat metagenome, whole genome shotgun sequencing project. | biome: fresh water; feature: sink hole; material: water; isolation source: purple microbial (photo- and chemosynthetic) mats found in...
ATCAGAAATTTCGGCAAGGCTGTAATCGGGTTAACTAATACTATGATTAATATTGTGCCAAGATGATAAAAAAAAGTGTCTTTAAGGGCTCTTTTCACAGGGAGCTTAATAAAAAAAACAGTTTTTTAATTTTTTTTATATTTATTTAAAAGTAAAATTTACCATGACAGTATCTTTTTTTTTGGTAAAGAACCAAATACAAAGAGAATATGAGGTAACGAGATCAGAAAACCCTATTATAAAGAGCAACCAATAGATTAACATGAAGAAATCTCCTATCAGAAATAACCGATAATTGACGTCATATTTTATAATCTTAACGAAACCTCCATCAATATCTAATAATAAAAAAATGGAATTTTATCAAATTGGTGAATAGAAAAAAGAACTTTTAGCAGGAACCATCAAAACTTCTCCAACACTAAAAGCCATTATTATCATAGTTAAAAGAAAAATCCCACATAAAAGGGCTATTCCAACTATTATCAGAGGAATTCGTTTCATTTGTTCTAAAACTCTCGTCACACGCCCTGATGCTTTTATGATCCCAATTGCCAAATTGATCGAATTAAAGACTTTCATCACAACCAAAAGATATACTCCAATCAGACATAAAAGCCCTACGAAAGAGTAAAAGAATCCTTGTGCCTTTAGTCCTCCGCAATCATGTTTGTCAATTTCAAACAAACAACTGAAACCAATTACCTTGATAACAAAATTGATTCTAAGAAATAAATTAAAAAAATACCCTTTTATATTCGAAATAACACATAATTGCAAGTATTGCAATGCAGAAAACTGTGCCCCAAATACATCCCCAAACAACAAATTTGATGTATTTCTCAGATTTGAGAATCTCCTGAAAGACATAAGCCAAGAAAATAGACAATAAACAGCCCAAACAAATGATATCAGCGCTTTGGCCCAAATCTCCAGCTACCCTCTTTATAAATAGGTCCATTTGCTCAAGTTCAGCCTCAATGGAAGCTTTATTTATCGGTTCCGTGGGAATACAGTATTTTCCTCTTGTTTTGGTTTGTATCTGTGTATAACAATACGGGGTCAGGGATTCACCATCAGATTTATAAAGACAAATTTGTGAACCCTAGACATTTTTTTCATTAAACAAAGATTTTTATAAAAAATTACTGTCGAGTTTGGACAAGAGGAAACACACATAGCTACTTTAGTATCAATTGTCGGCTGAACATAATAAAGATAAGACCTGTCGCTTCTTTGATTAATTCCGCAAATCTCTGCTCGGAAATCAGTCCCATTCATTAATCGATTTGAAGAACCATTGATGAAAACAAGGACAGCATTAATAAAAAGCCCACCATTTAATACAATAAAAATAAATAAACAAAAAGTATTGGTCATTTTCCGTTTAGCTTTTTAAGAAAATTTTTAATTTATTAAATGAAAAAGAGGAGAAAAATTTTTACCTGCTGGTCCTTTAAAACCATCAAATGGCATGTACTTTTGATTATGAGGATTACTTTGATCTTTGAGTTCAGATGCTTCTAGCTTCGAAAGGAAATCAGTTCTTGTGACCTTTTCTGTATTTTTGATTTCAACAGAGTTCTTCTTTTTATAAACGTTTTTCTTAGCGTTCTTCATTTCTTGATCGAATTTGTTGTGAGAAGCACCCTCAGCATTATTATTATTTTCAGGATGTTCATCCTTAAGAAATACTGGGAGAGGAGTTTGTAAATCCTGAAGATTTTCTAGATTTTTGCTATGTTCCTCATTTTCTCCATTTTCTTCATTTTCTTCATTTTCTTCATTTTCTTCATTTTCTCCATTTTCACTATTTTCACCATTTTCTTCTCCGAGTTCTTCTTCATTTTTTTGTATTTTTGTATTTTCTTCATTTTTTTCTTCTGCTTGTTCCATATATAAGAAAGTTTTTTCCAAAATTTTCACAAAAAGTAAGAGTAAAATTCCAATTAATAATTATATATTTCCTAAAAAAAGAATTGTAATGTATTTTTTCTGATAAAAACAATCTCTTTAATTAATGAAATTTCTTTAACAATCGTCAGTTCCTTTTGCAAAAAACTATCTATGGGTCAATGTGTTCTCCGCGATTGTGGGTTAGAACATCCAAACCCCCCATCCCACCTTCATGACTATCTCAAACAGCATCTTCAAGATAAATATTTTGACAATTTCCTTAAGAAACCTTCAAATCAAGCTCCAATTAAAAACGTTAATTTTAATTCTTCAATGGAATATACTCCAAAACCAAATAATTTACATACAATGTTACCAAAAATCTCAAAAATTGAGTTGAAAACCACAAAATCTACAGAAAAAGAAGCAATGACAGAAAAAATAACGCCATTAATACATAATCATAAAGTCACAGAAGAAAGTTTTCCGAAGTTTGACAATCAGAATTATAAGCCAACCACTTCAGAAATTGGCTATGCCTATGAGGAAGATTTATTAGGAGGGTCTTTGGATATTATGAACGAAGAAAAGATCATTAATACTCACCAGAATAAATCGAAATTTTTTGAAGGTCTTATACCTACTGAACAAAGTACTTCGAATATTTTCCAAAATCAAATATTTGACATGAATACGACTCCTAGTGGCATCCATTATAGGTCAGATGAAGATAATTTGGAAGAATATCAGAAGATTTTTCAGGATGATGAGTTTGATGATACTTATGAAGAGGATTATATCAAGAAGCTCAGAAAGGAAAGGTTATAAAAGGGAAAAATTAATTGTTTTGTCTTTATTTTTTTTTATTTGTTGATCTATGAATAATGCTGAAAAGCTTAATTTAAAAATATTAAAGAACTAAAAGAAATTTTTTTTCTTTCAAAAAACTAAAATAAATTGTTTTTAACTTTTTTAAAAATTTTAATTAAATATAAATAGAGACAAATCAAAAAAACTCGAGTTTTAAAGAGGAAGCAAGGGTCTAACGTTTTCTTTATCTTGATATGAGTTTATTTCTCTTTTGATCTTTTTGAAACTTGATTGTCTTGAAATAATGTTCAAATTTTGTGAAAGCGTATTTAAAGGCCTTCTTTTAAGGATATTTGAACAATTAGTGGAGTCTTTAAACAAAATCTCTTTTTCTTTGAATAAAGGCTCGAAATTCTTCATTGAGCTCTCGCCAAAAGGTTCTTTTTGTAATGAATTATGGGTAGATGGAGTAAAATTGCTCTGATTTTCATCGTTTTTAGGATACTATTTTAAATTAAAAAGAATTTTTAATAAATAAAATGAATAAATGAAAAAATATTACAATAATAGTAAGTGTTTTCTTTATAATTGGTGTCACAAAACTTTGTTCTTTCTTTTGTATGCTTCCAAAAAAGTTTTTTTCTGTCTTTTGGGCACTCTCACACTCAACAGACTTGTTCTCCAGTAGACTCATCAAGCATTTGACCAACAGTTCTTTATTGCAAAAGCTCATCTCCTCGCTTTTGGTAGAGAATTCTCGATTAGAATTGACAAAGTCATCTAATCCTTTGACACCAAGCCAATGAAAAGCCGGCTTTTTATTTTCAAGAAGGGTCTTTCTTATAAGTCCCAATGACTTGAAAACATTAGCTATATCATATAGCCTTCGAATTTTGGTCTTAATCTTATGATCTTCTATGTTTAAACCTTCATTTAAACTCTTTGCTGCTTCTTCTAAAGTCATTGTTGTTTTCCATTGCAAAAACAACCCCAAAAAGCCAATGCTTAAAATCTTCAATGATTTTTCTCTTTTAACCGTGAAATTATCTCTTGAAAGAGCCTTGATTTGTTGGAAATCCAAGGATTCAAACCCTTGGATTGTCTCATAAACACGACGGAAACCATTCCAACGGTAATTGTTCTTACCTTTACGAGTGACCAGGTTCAAACTCTCGAGAATATTGATGATATCATATATCCTTCGACGCTCAACTCCCAAAGAATCTGTGATTTTGTCCAAAGAGATAAAAGTCTCTGAAGAATATAGGAACATTTGCAAGAATTTGCGGCTTAATTCTTCGAGGCTTTTTTCTTTACGGTTGTAAGAGGAGTGATGTTGAGGAGATTGAGTGTGTGAGGAATGGTGAGAAGAAGCATGGAAAGGCTTGCTAGGACGTGCATTGCGGATTATGAGGAAAGGAAGAGATTTTGAGAACATTGTAATTTTTTTGAGTTTGAATTTGAAGTTTTGTTGCGAAGCGTTTAAATTTATAAAATTTGAATGAGCTGTTTTGAATTTAAATTTGCGAAGTAGAGATTAAATAAGTTTTATTGGTTTTTAAATCGCAGTTTCGCGAAGAAAAAAATTACAAAACAAAATTTTCTTTTGATTTCGTTAAAAAAGTAAAAAAATAAATATCTGATAAAAATATAAATGGATCAAGGAGAATTCAATAGGCAAGTTCAAGCCGAAAATGTAAAGGAAAACATCTTGAATTTCATGAAAATGAATCTTCAGAATATCTATAAGGTTTGTTCAAAGAAATGTGCGTCGAACTTCAAAGTTAAAGATCTAACTGATAAGGAGAAGATCTGTTTAAGCAAGTGTTTTGATAGAAAAAGCGAGTCCTTTCAAGTCAGTATGGAGTATCTCAATCAATATTCGCAGAATCTTGAAGATGCCAAGAATAAGCCCTTTGTTGAGGAACTCAAATTCGAATAAAATTAAAAAATACCTTTGTTTTTTAGGATTTTAAAAGAAATTTATTTATTTATTTAAAAAGGGTTTTAATGAGCTTATTTTTAAAGAAGACTCTTTTTCTTAAGATTTCTTTGTACTTATGTGTGATTTCTTTCTCAGAATTTGAGCTTTTTCAGAAAGAAATCACCTTTTTCTTCTATTTTAAAGAGTTAAAGGCCTGAAGTTTTTTCTCTAAAAGGTTCTTATGTGCTTTTATCATCGCTTTTAATTTAGATTTTTTAACTTTCTGCACTTTTTTAATCAAAATTTTGGCTTCCTCCAGCGTATTAAATCTTTCTTTGGTTTCTGGGTCTCTATACCTGAATCGGTTCTTAATCTCTCGTTTTTTCTCGAGAAATTCCAGTTTTTCTTCCAAATTCATTACATTTTCTTTGTTTCGCAAACCTGCCATTTCAGTTTCTAAAGCTTTTTCATCACTGAAATATAAGTTTTGCTCATGGAAACCTCGTTTAAATGAATCGATAAGCTTCATTTTAGGACTATCAGTTTCTATTCTTGAAAACAAATTTCGCTTCTTTTTCTCTTCTTCCAATCGAACTAAATCTTCAAGAGACCTTTTATTAAGAATTTCTGTTAGTGCGGCTTCTTTTAAAAGCTCCTCCTGCGAAAAAAACTCGTGAATATAGGCTTTTTTAGCAATTTCCAAAGGTTTTTTTTCAATTTTTTTCTTGAAAAAAGCTCTTTTTTCTGATGTGTCTTCTTCTTCGGGGTCTTTTGCGAAAAAATCAGGGTTTTCTTCAGTTTCATGTGATTTTGAAAAGAAATCAGAATCGTATTGGTCTTTTATTGAGCTTTCTTTCTCGTATTCCTCCTCATCAGAAGCCTCTATTTCTTCGATCTCGCCAAAGTATTTGTTTTTTTGCCAGAACTCGTCTGGATCGGCTTCTGCCAAATTCTCCTTATCAAGAAGTTTTTGGATATTGGCGCCTCGATTTATACGGAAGGAACGAGAATTTATCAGAGGGCTTGGGGATTTAGATGATTTAATCGAAGATTTAAGAGAAGATTCGGACGATTCGTAGGCTATTTCCTCCTCAGATTGCTTATTTTGGCTCATTTTTGAGAGAAAGTTTTTTGTAGGGTGAATTTTAAATATTTTTAATTTTTTTGGGCAATTTTTTTATTTATGATTGAAACTTAAATTGTTTAGGGAAAGAATTTCCATAAAAATGGCATTAATATAGTTTTAAAATTAGACGAGAAGTTTTTAATCCCAAATTCACAATGTTGAATACATATAGTTAAAATGGAGCAACAAATGCAAAGCAAAGGAATAATTTATTATCAGAAAGAAATCAGAAAAATGCTCATCAGCAGCCTTATTTTTATAATTTTCTATTTGAAAGACTATTCATTTCTGGTATTTAAAATCTATAAAAACCTTAGAAAAAAAATAATTTATATAAGTGATATTTTTGATTGAAAATCTAATGAAAACTGTTTTAAATTTCTTACTTGACAGATGCTTTAAAATCAATAGCTTTTACAATGATTATTTCAAAGCTTTAGGAACACTTGGCTTTATCTTTAAAATTTTAATTTTCTCGTTAATGATTTTGATGACAATTCAATTTAAGAAAGATGTGTCATTTTACTTTATAGTTCCAACAATGTTGGCTTATGTTTTATTATTCATGTGGTTAGCAACAAATCTTGGTGGAATGTCACATTACATTGCTAAACCACTACTTGAATGCATGATTTATACCATATTGTTTCAAATATTGATGATTATTTTCAATTATTTCTCTGATTTTTCTGCTTGGTTTTCTATAATAATTTTGTGGATATTGATTCCGGTTTTTTTTTTAATTTTGTTCGGGATTCATATGGGTGGTCCTTAAAGCAAATTCTTTTGGTATTTTAATGATTCATTCAATGATATCAAAAAAAATTCTAAATGTTTGTTGTTTTTTATTTCAAAAAAGTTATTTTAAGAATAAACTTGAAGAAGCAAAAAATAAAAATTTTTTTCATTTTTTTACAAAAATTTTAATAAAAAATTAATTTTAATTATTAAGTCTTTACAAATTTAAATGTGAAAAGTTATGAATCTCATTCTATTTGCACATTTTTTCATAATATATTTAAAATTGAGCAGGTCAAAGAAAAATAAAAATTTGATTAAAGAATAATTCATTATTAATTATTTTATCGATTGATATTCATTATAGGAATCTGAAAAATGTTGCAAATTTGTTACTTAAAAATGCTTTAAAATCAAAAGTTTTTACAATTTTTTTTTAGAAAATTGAGGAACACTTGACTTTTTTTAAATTTTTTAATTTTCTCCTTGATGATAGCGATGACAATTTAATTCGTAAAGATGTGTCGTTTTACATTATAGTTCCAATAATGCTAGCTTATTTGTATTATTAATGTGTTAGCCACAAATATGGGTGGAATCAAAGAATTGTTTATTTTTTTTAATGGAATGAATAGATCTAATCTTTTAAATTTTTCATTTTTCTTTTCAAATTTTATCTTTCTTTTAAGGATTATATTAAAAAATCTTCAAAAAAAATAATTTTTGTTATTAATTTTCTAAAATTTTTTATTTATATTTTTTCTGAGTTTTTTATTCTTAAAAAACTAAAGAAAAAAAAAATCTAAAAACACTGAAAATAAAATGATTTCAAAGCTTTTTTAAGTAAATTTGGTAATTATCTGTCTTTATTTACTAAAACTAAAAATAATAAAACTTTCAAACAAAAAAATTATTAGCTTTTCTTTTATATCTTCTTTTAATGAGTTCATTTAATCCAATTGGCTCAATGCTTTGAATCACTTTTTTCGCATCTGCTTCTCCCATATGAATCATCTTTTCAATTGATTCAGGATTGAAAAAAATTGGCACAGCATTGCTAGGAATTGGCTGCAATGGGAACACAATATGCCTAAAATAGACACTGGGGAAATCATTGATGGCATGTATAATATCATCAAGAGCAGCTCTATATTCAATGATTTTTTTGTATCTTTTGTACATGTCATATCCAGAATAAGTGACATTTGGGAAAATTTTCTCTATGCTTGCTCCAGTTGGTAAAATAGCATCAACAATGATATCTTTTTCATCAAAGCCCATTTCTCTGCATCTCCTGACAGCACTATGCACATCAACATTGATCATAACCCCTCCATCTATCAAAATAAGATCATTGGAGGTTTGATAAGGGAAAACTGCAGGCATTGAAGTAGAATCCAAGATCAATTGAGTCACATTCTCAATAGGAAGCTTATCCAAATCAAAGATGAGGATATCGGCATTTGTGGCATCTGTCACAGCAATTGATAACTTTCTTTTTATTGTTTTTCCTTTGATGTATTCGTCCATGGATTCCTTTAATGGAGAATTGTCTAATAGACTTGGTTTGTTGTAGAAAGCTTCAAGCGATGAAATCCACCAACCATTCCAAGGCTTAAAAACATTGTCTCTTTTAAGATCTTTCCATCTCATGAGCAAATCGTTGACCATCTGCTTCTCATCTCCTTTTTCATATGTCGAAATGTAAAGTCCATTGAGAGATCCAACAGAAATACCACTAATTACATCATATTGGACTTCAGAAGGTGGAAGGTTTTGAAGAAAGCCTGAAATAACACCTGCTTGCCAAGAACCAGCATCTCCACCACCTTCTAAACATAATGCTCGACATTTGGGAGTTTTGGATGGGAGGAATGATCGTTGAGAGAATGATGGACAAAGAAATAAGCATAATAAGAGGAAGGATAAGGGAAACATTTGAATTATGGTTTTAGGGTCGGCCAGACGATTTGAAATTTGTAAGATAATATTATTACGATTAATAATATGATTAAAGATTTATTATATTTAAAAAACAAATTAATTAGAAGTGCAATGATGTATTGGTTTTTATTTTTATTTAGTAAATTACGAAATTTTTTTTTAAATTTAAAATTAATTAAAATTTTTAAAAAATTTTAATTAATTTTTTTTTTAAATTAAAAAAACTTCATAATATAAAATAAACTTATTTAACGGCATTATAGAAGAAACAAAAATTCATTATAATTGTTAAAAATAGTCATTTTAATAGATTGCTTCCGAATAACTCTCTATCACATTATCAATAATATTAAAACAATTTTCAAAATCTTCTTCCATTAAACCATATTTATAATACCAATGCAAATACGCTTTGGCTTTATACTTTGAATAAGCAACATTACTTATTTCTCGTAAAATATCTGCAAAATTGGTTCTATTGGCCAAAACCATCATTTTTTTGTTTCTGAGAATTTTCTCTTGTTTTTCTTTGAAAAACTCTATATTAATAGCTTCAGGATTCCAAGAAACCGGATTTAAAACGGAATTAATTTTCCTTTCCATAAACCTCAATATCATTGGATTATTGATCAGACTTTTATCAATATCAAAAGATTTGCATAAAGTATAAGATGCTATTGTCTGAATATTGCCTTTGGTCTTCAAATTATTCGTATAATTTCCTTTAGATTTTGAAATTTCCTTCGAATTATCAAGACCAATTGGTTCCGAATCTTCTATATTAACTTGATTTAAACAATTATTTATTACTGTTTCCCAACTGCTTTCTGGACCAAGGTTATTTTGTTTATTGAACTGAAAAGGTGTTCCATAGATTTCCAAATATTTTAAATCGTTTAAAGGGGTCATTTCAGCAAGAATATCATTGTAGAACCTATCAAGAGAACAATCATTTATTTTCAAAAGCTCACTTAATAAAGCAACGATGTATTCATTGATATTCGTGATATTTATTGAGCTGTCAGTGGATTTCTTTCCTAAAGAATAACTTAAATATGAATTTATCTTATCGTTTTGAAAATAAATCACAGCATCTGAAAATTCTTGCAATTTCGCTAATGAAAGCATACAATTATAATGTTGTAAAGGTGATTCTCCAATTCTAGATGGAAAAACTACTGTATTATAAATAGAATTCCCTCCATAATCATCTTTCATTTCTTCTAATAATCTTGAACCCAGACCAGAACCTGTTCCTCCTCCTAAACTATAAATCATCATTGTACACATATAGTAGTCGATTTTTTCGATCTCCTTTCGAATCATTTCAGAAACAGATTCTAATAAATGAGTATTTTCCTTTAGGTATTTATCACATGATAATAATTCTTCTTTAGGAACATCAAGATTAAATTCCGAATTGTTTGTTGGTTTTTCTGTAGTTTTGTAGGTTTTTCGTTGAAGTATTTTTTTGGAATCAAAATAACCAATAGTCCAATTATTACCACGACCACTTTGTTGATAAATAATGTTTTTGGGATCCAAAAAAGAGTATTTTTTACGATTGTCAAGTGCAGGTTTCAAAACTTTGGGCTCTGTATCAACTAAAATTGAATGGGCAACATTTTGATCGTTTCGAAATAAATAGTTATTTTCATAAGATGGCATTGACTGGAGATTTTCTAATAGTTGAATCCCAATTTGAATTCCGCATTGCCCGATTTCGATAAGGAGCGATCCCATAACAAAATTCAATAGTTTTAATTAAAAAACCAAAAACTTTAAATTTTTTTTCAAAAATAATGTCTTAATAAGAAAAAAAATATTTTTTAATAAAAAAAATTGCAAACTACAATTCAATTTCAATAAAATCAGTCCAAAACTAATGGGTCACTATTGTTCAAAAGAAAAAAAAGTACCTGCAATATCAGAAAAACGTTTCGAACCAAACAATGTTAAGGTGATTTTTCACAAAAAATACAAAATATATTAATTTTTTAAGAAAAATGATAAAATAAAAGGAGAAAACATGAAGATTAAAGTAAATTTATTAATTTTATTGTGTTTAAAAATTCGAAAATCGTTTTATTAGACACATTTTAAAGACCTAGCTTTATATCTAAATGACTCAGACTTTTCTAGACAAATTTACCCTTTATTATTCAGTTATTTAGGAATTATTTTCACAGAAAGCAGTTATAAAAGTCAATCTGAATTCGAATTATATCCATTGGATGTTCCTTTTCCTTTTTTACCCTTATTAAAAACAGGCGATATATGGATATCAGGAGGAAGAGCAATTTGTGAATATGCATGCGAATTCGCAAATGGACAAGATTTATTAGGGAAAAATTTTGAAGATAAAATCAAATGCACAGCAATTTATGGTATTTGCGAAGATTTGATAAAAAAATTGTTGCATTTAGAATCGAAGAAACTGAGAAATCAGGAAAAGGTAAGATTTATTGAACAAGAATTGTGTCCACATTTGAATTCATTTGATCATCTTCTAAAGGATAAGCGTTGGTTGCTTGATTTTCTCTCACTTGGAGATTTCTATCTCTATGTGATTTTAATTCAAGTCAATGGGATTTATGAAAATACTTATACGAATTATTTCTGGCTACAGAAATACAAAATCAATATCGATTTATATTTATCTGATAAAATGCAAAACACTTTTAGTCCTGCTTTAAAAGGTATTAGAACTGAAATAAATAATGTGGTCAAATTAGAAAACAGCGAAATTTTAATCGATGGAAAAATCCCGATTGAAAAATCCTATCAAAACGAATCAGAATTCTATAAAGATATCAATTTTATTCCAGAATCCCTGAACAAAAGCATCAGGATGAATGCTTTAATAAAAAATTTAGACAATTTTAATTAAAAATTTTTTTTAAATAAGTCTAATTTTTGAGAAAATATTTATTTTCCTAAATTATCACAAATTTAAACTTACGTTATTTGCTTGATAAAAACTTTCTCAAGAAAAAAGAGAGAAAAAAAAAATTTAAATAATATTTTGGGATTTTAGGACAAATGAAATGCAAATTTAATTAAATTATAGATTAAAAACAACAATTCAGTTTATTAAAAATTGTTCCTTGAGGTCTTCTATCAATCTACTGATATAAAAAAAATGAAAACAACATTTTTCATTCAATGTTTATGGTCTCCATTTCAAATTCGACCACATTCTTGAATCTGTCGATCATAGCTTCATCAATAGGCTTTTCCAACAATTGGCAAATCTTTTCTTTTAATTTAACTGCAAAATTGCTTTCACTATGGACTTTTTCTTCAATTTTAACCATTGGCAACATCTTTTCTATGTTTCCGACAACACTTAAAGTACTCACCGTTCGACTTTCGGGAGCTGTTGTTGAGTTATCATCATCTTCAATATTTGCATCAATGTTTTTGCTCTCTTTTAGCTCTGAAAAAAGATTTTGATAAGCCTTATTTTCAAAGAATTTGTTCAAATCTATGGTTTTTTGGGGTTTTTCCCATGAAAAAGAATTAGCATCAAAGACATTCATTTGAATTTGAGTGTGGAATTTGACAGAAAATAAATTTGGTTTTTTAAATTATAATTAATCATGAGGAAAGGCGTTTTTTAAATAAAACTAAAATGAGTCATCGAAATTGTCATCATTATTATTTATCATAATTTTGCAAATTATATACAAAGAAACAAACAAAAAATAGAAAAATCAAATTATTCATCATTTCTGATATAAAATAATAAATACGCTTCACGTTTTGATAATTTCTCTTTTTCTATGCTTTTCACACTTTCGTCATTGAATAAAAACCACTATTTTTTTTACAATTATTTAATTTTTAAAGTTTTAGCAATTTTTTTTTTAATGAAAATTAAAAAAAAAACAGTTACAGAAATAAAAAAACTGTTTATTTATTACATTTCCTTCTCTTTCTGCATAAGCCAAATAATGTCCAAAATCGCTATTTCCCAAATGAGAAGCAAAACATCTCAAACTGAATGTTTTTCCTTTGAGAAAAGAAGCAGAAAATCTATATTTTTATCAAAAAAAAATAATTTTTTTTTAAATTTCATTCTTTTAAAAAACAGAAAAAATAAATTACGCGGATAAATCCAGATTATCGATTGGAAATTCAACCAAATCATAAAGCTTTTGTTTTTTTGGGAAAATTTTAAATCGTTTCAAATGAATAACAAGAATTTTAGGCAATTTAACAAGTTTCGCTAATTTTATAGCTTGGCTTTTTTTGCCACAGGATTCGCATTTATAGCAATCTATGACCCCATCTTCATTAAAATATCGATTCAAACAATCATTAATATTGCAATTTTTCTTTCTTTTAATCGCTAAAGACAAATCCAGGAATTTATCAGAAACTTCAACAAATGTTTTGCAATGTCTGCAAATAATTTTCGTTAAACACTCTCCTTCAAATAAATCATCAATAATTGTGTTTCCTGGATATAACATATCATTTTTACCAGATTTTGGTTTGAGTTCTTCTTGTATTTTATCCAAAAAAATGCGAAGAAATTCATGAATATCATGTTGTTCTGCTGGATTGAAATAGCCTTTCAGTAGTTTTTGAATACCTGACAAATTAGCGACATTTTTCTTCAATTTTGAAGTTGTTTTAATAATTTTTAACGCATCGGAATAAGCAAGAATAAACCTCGGTTTTTTTAAGGTTTTATGCTTGATAAGTTTGTAAGTTTCTCTGAGGAAATATTCATTTAAAGCATCAAAACTAAACAGACATTGCAAGCAGGCATTCAAGAAACAATAATTCGATTTATTTAAAAGTCCTACAACCACAATTTTTTTCTTTATCTTCATACAAGAAGTTTTGCTCTGTTGATTCTTTCCTTCTTCGAATTTTTTTTTGCCTGTTCGTTTATCTATAAGAACATTTCCGTGCTTACCCTTTTTTATCGCAGGACCCCCACCATATAAAGAAACCAATAGATCCCAGATATATTTATTCACTATAATGTAATTGATATTTGGAATCAAACTTATTAGTAATTGATAATCTTGATTTAAAAGACATGAGTTATTTATAGGACGAAGCGCATTGTAATCATAAAAAGGGGATTTGTTATTTAAGTAAAGAGTATATTCAGACATCCACTCGGTTGACAGATAATATTGTTCATCTTCAATTGAATCGTCGAAGAATAAATCCTTTAATAGGTTTTTCTCGAATTTCCTCCTATTTTTTTATAAATTTTAACCATTGCTTTGCTGAAAATAACCTTTCTGAATGATCTAAAGATTTGGCTTTTTCAATTATATCTCGAATATTGACTTCTTTTTCATCTCTTTCATTATTTTCGGAAAGAATCTCATGTTTTTGGTTAACTTTAGAAAAATTATTGAAATTATCCATTCTATCGACATCACTACACATATCAAGATCAGTTTTTTTCTCTAAAATCGAGAATCTTTTTGTGGGAATGTTCAAATATTTCATATGAACTTTATTAAGAACAAACGGTTTCGGCTGATGAGATAACTTATAATAAAATGTTTATTTAAATTAAAAAGATGAATAATTGTTCACTTAATGATAATTTACTTCTATTTCAGTGGAAGGGTCAATAACATCATCATCATTCGATATTTTCCCACTAAGTTCTATTGAAGGATGATCTAATTTAAATAATCTGCTCGAAGTAGAATCTATTGAAGAACTAATCAGTTCTTTGGAAACTATCTCAATTTTTGCTTTCTTATAATTAAAAAAGGAACTATTATCTTGTTTAAGTTTTGGCCTTTTCCACAAAATTTTTAAAAGAAATTTCCTTTTTTATATTTTTACGGTAATGTTTTTGGGATGTTTATAATATTAGGAATTTCAGAATCTTGATCGTCTATGAGAGTTTCGAGATTTTGGGTATTCGTATTTGTATTTCCAGTCATTCTTTCATGAGAAATTTGATAGTTTTGAGTAGAATCTTCATGATCTTGATTGGCTGAATGCTGCTAAATAATATGATTCTTGAAAAATTAAAATTAAATTTGGAAAACAGAAGAAATATTGGAGGAAACCATTGACAATCGTTTAAATATTTCGTGAAACATAATTTCTAAAGAAATTTATATATTTTGAGAAATTAACTAAATTTTTATTTTTAAAAAAATGAAATTGATGTTCGCTGGTTATCTTTGACTCAAACAGAAAAAAAAAATTGTGAAAAAATGTTATTTCTCTTCATTTCTAATAGAAAATATTCGTTATTTTTATTATTATTCTTTCGGGAAAACCTCTAATTCCGCTGTGAAAGGGATTCGGTCTTGTTTTTGAGATTGGAAATATTTCTTATAAAGAAAATATGATACTATTCCTGATAAAATAGCTCCAATAACAAATCCCAACAACAACCAGCTCCAGCCTCCCATGCTTTCTATATGAGATTCATTGGAAATGTTGTTATTCCTATTTAAAGCCACTTTATCAAGACAAACGCTTTCGAAATCCGATATCAGAGACCCTTCCAATTTCTTAATAAATTCACTATATTCATATTCAATCAAATAATCGCCATTATACCTGATTTTTACTTTGAAAGTATTGGAGTTATTATGTAATTCCAGGATCAAATTTGAAGCATAAGTGGGGAAATGTTGGCATAGTTTATCGTATTTATCTCCTTGTTTCCATCCTTGATAAACACATTCATAACTTGTGAAGTTAAGTCCTGCTAAAATCATTATCAAAGTGATATCATGAGCACTGAACATTATCCATTTGCGATTATCAGCTCCCTGGATCTTCGCATTTAAAAGATTGATAACCTTTTGAAAGAAAGGAGTCGAAAATGTTCTTTTTTGCTTAATTGATCCGAAATTTATTAAATACACGAAAATATCATATAAAAATGTCATATTCTTTTGGTAAAGACTGAAATTTTTGGGCAAGTCTTTTCCTGCGAAGATATCATTTTGGAAAATATCATAGATGTCATGTAACTTCCACAAATCCATAGTTTCTTTTGATATATTCACCATTTCAGCTACTCCCATCAGAGTTTCATTAAAGTCATGGACTAATTCCTTATAAATTGATGTGTTAAATTGTTCAACATGCCATTTTCTCACAATAGGACATACATTCCAATCCCATGATCTTAGCAAATATTCTTGATCTAAACGGTTTGTATGAATGGGAATTGGCTGATATGAATTTGGTAAAGCTTCTAATTCATCTACTGAATCAAAAGTGCTTCCATTAAATGGAGGCAGTAAATAAGAGGTATTCATATTCGCAGGAAGCTTGGGACCACTTCCTAAAGGATAAAGTCCAAATAATTGTGACAAAGCACTCATAATGGTACGATTTACATTAGTTGAATATACATATAATTCGGTTTCAGTGAAATTTTGAGATAAGAATTTCATATTTTCAATATATTCAGAACGTAATAACTTTCCTAATATGTAGTGTTGTCGCATACCAACTGGTGTGAGCTCACCTTTAGTTTTGAATTCATTGGCGTTCCAATAATTTTGTAAAGGATCTCGAGCACCATGACGATAGATTTCTATGACAAAAATTAGGGAACAGTTGAGGGTTTGAATGGCTAAACAAATTATTAAGAGAACTGAAAGAGATATGAATGGGATTCGGCTCATTTTTTTTTTTTTTTTTTTTTATTTGAAAAATTTTTAATTCGTTTTTGGTATGTAAAAAAATTAAGAAAAAAAAAAATTAAGAGCTTTTTAAAAAAATATTGATAGATTTATATGTAAAATAATCTCAAATAAATATATTTTATTTATCTTTAGTTTTGTTTTTTTCCTGAACTTCTTCTATAAGGTTTCTCAATTTAACAATCATTTCTCCTAAACCAAAGCTGTGTTTTGCAGAAATTAAAAAACAAGGAAACTGGCACTCTTTTTGTAAAGCCAAAAACCTAACTTCTGCTTCAGGCTCTAAATCGCATTTATTTACCACAACTATGGACGGCCTATCCATAAAATCTTTTTTATAGCATTTGATCTCATTGAGCAAAATATCAAGATTCTTTTTCAAACTTTTATTTTCTTCTCCAGAAACATCTAAAACATACACAAAAACCTTGGTCCTTTCAATATGTCTTAAAAACTCTAATCCCAAACCTTTATTTTTATGCGCATCTTCAATAATTCCTGGTATGTCTGCTATTGTAAACACGAAATTATCGATAAACCTAACCTTACCAATCAAAGGATTCAATGTAGTAAATGGGTAATTAGCAATTTTTGGCAAAGATCTCGAAACTGAAGCCAAAATCGAAGATTTCCCAACATTCGGTAATCCAACAAGTCCTATATCAGCAATTGATTTCATTTCTAAGATAATGTCTTTTATTTCTCCAGGGGTTCCAGCTTCTGCGACCTTCAATCCTCTGTGATTAGCATTCCCTCTTCCCCCAACCCCCCCCTTCACTACTAAAACTGACTTTCCATCTTGATCTAAATCTTTCAATAATCTCTTTTGATATTCATTTTTCACTATATTTTCTTCTTTAGTATTAATCTTCTTATCATAAAGAACTTCCCAAACTAAAGTCCCAAGAGGAACATTAAGATAAATCGGCTTGCCATTCATACCATCCCTTTTAGCTCTACTAGCAGATTTACCATTATTTCCTTCAACTAAAGCTTTTCTCATCACATGTAAATCTGATAAGAAAGGGGTTGCTCGAAAATATAAGTCACCTCCTGAACCTCCTGAACCACCATCTGGAGCTCCACTTTTAACAATCCGATCCCTATGATAACTCACACAACCTCGACCTCCGGAACCTGCTTTGGCTTTAATTTTAACTTTGTCGATGAATTTTCTTTCAGAGAAGTTCGAATAGTTCGCCATCAGGGATTCAGTGACTGCAGATTCAGTTAAAGGAGAGGTCGTCGAGAAATAATGCCTGAGGAGCTTGTGGGGAGAGGATTTATTTTGGAGAGTAGCACGGAAAATGTACATTCTTGAATCGAGTTTTTTAATTGAAAATTTTTAGGGGATTTTTTTATAATTTTTTTTTAGTTTTAGTCAGATTTTTTAAAAGAATGATTTTTTTAAGAAAAATATAGAGATAAACTAAGGATTTTGACTATTAATTTTTTAATCTCTTTAACTGAATTTTAGAAAGCAACTGCTTTTTTTAGAAAAATAAAACTATAAATCGAAAAAAATAAATAATTTTCATTTATTTATTTTATATTTATTTTATTTTATACAAAATTTTATCCATTTTATCATTATGGGAAACTTTTGTGAAGCTCCTCACCTTCAAATTTCCTACTGTTCTCTGAGCTTTGCTGAATATCAGCTCTCCTCTATAAGACTCTCAATTCTTCAAGGCAATATCGTCGAAGAAGATGTTGATGCAATAATAACAATATCGACCCCGAATTTAAAAAATTCAAATGGTTTCTCTCGATATATATTCAATAAAGCAGGCAAAATAGTCGAAGAAGAATGTAATAAACTAATAGAAACTGATGGTTTTTTAAATTATGGCAGTGCTATTTATACATCAGGTGGTGATTTACCTTGTGAATATATAATTCATGCTATTATTCCCACATTATGGGAAGATAAAATCGATAAAAACAATGAGCTTTTTCTTCAATGTATCAAAAAATGTCTGATAATAGCTAATGATTTGAAAATGAAAGTTGTGTCTTTTCCTTTATTATGTTCGGGAATTCCTGGGTTTCCAAAAGAAATATGTGTAGAAAATATGATTAAAACCATGATATGGTTCTCGGAGGAGAGGAATGAGAAAACATCAATCAGAGAAATTCGCATTGTAAATCATGATAACCCTACAGTCAGATTATTTGAAGAACAGCTGAAAATATTAATTCCTGAGAAAAAGATTGTGAAAAATCATGCCATTAAAGAAAATATAGGGTTTTTGAAGGTTTCGGGATATGATAAGAATAAAATCGATGTATATAATAAAAGGATTGAGAATATAATAGAAGAAGAGAATTTGGAAAAATCTGCGTTAAATTAAATAAGAATAAGTTTTCATTTTTTTTGTTTTATTAGAGTTTCAGTCTTCTTTTAAAGTTGCTCTCGAATCTCTCCAGGTTTGAGTTATCTTTAATTCAAATTTTCATCAAAAAATAAAGAAATAAAAAATTACCAAAGGCTTATTATCTTCTTCTTCATAAAACGAATTTATGATATTTATGACCTTTTCTTTTTCAAAAGGAACTAAAAAAAAAAGAAAAGATTTAAAATTATTCATTCTTTTTTAAAAAAAGAACATTTCAGACTAAAAATGCAATTGTAAATCGTGATATTTATGATAAGAAAGGGGTTCGCCATCATTTGAAGCATGTTGTAGAGCCAATGAGCATTTGAATAAACGGGAAAGATATTTTCTTCATAGCTGAATTTTATTAAATCTAAGCTTAAAGTTTTGTCTTTATAAACTTCTTCATGAATTAAATCCATTAGCTTATCATCATAAGCTAAAACTGCTTTATTATTGGTTTTAGTCCCCTATTTTTTCACACTTTTTAAAAAATTTACCAATAAAATTACTTCATGAAAAAGAACCAAAGCTCCCAATTTTGTTAAAGTGGAGTTTTTCTTGATTTCACTCAATTGAAAGAGATTTTTATTCTTATTCTTCGAACTCAAAAACTTCTTGGGGTTTATGAAATTTCGTGAAAATGCTGCAAAAAAGCTTTGTAGAAATGTCAAAGGCTCGAATAATTTCTAATTTATTGATGAAAATTCATTTGATTTATATAATTTATACATTATTCTGGTTTTTATGGACTAATTTTTCATCATAAATTCGAAGAAACAAAGGCGATGCTCTAAATTTATAAATAAAACAAAAAATTTATTTAATTTAATACAGATAATTCAAATAGAAAAGATCCAAGAAACAGATGAAATTTGATAGAACTATAGAGCCAGATTTCATTGGAAAAAGTTTTTTATTTTTAGAGCAAAGCCGAAAATTCGATTTTATCATAAAAACCCCAAAACAAAGCAGGATTATTCGAAAAAAGAAGAAGTTCACCAATAAAATAGACACTCTTTTTATTTTTGAAGGCTTTAAATATATTTTCTATAAGAAAAGTGTAAGTTTTAAAAAACCAAAGGCCAAAAAATCAAGTGAAAAACCAGCAAGCCCATTAAACAAACAAGAAAAATCGGCAATCTGACCAAAATTAAGAAAAATCCTATGATCTTAAATAGGAAAAAGTTGAAAAATGCTTAAAAATATATAAAAAACATAAAATCTGAAAGAAAATGATCGTTTCTCTGCTTTAAAAGGGTCAGGTTGAGCCATAATAAAGTTGAAAAGGAAATAATTAATAAATAAAAAATAATTGATTTTTTTTTCTGATAAAGTATGACAGAAGATATTTAATTTGATTTTATGATAGTTATGAACAAATTTCTGAAGAAATTATAATTTTTGAAAAAAACTAAAATTTTGGATTTTATTTATATTTAGAAAAAAAATGGATGAACAAGATTATGACAAAATTCTCGAAGAACAAAATAAAAAAATGATGGAAAAAAATAAGGCTGGAAGTGTACAAAAGAAAGCACCTATGTTAAAAGGAAAAGAAGTAAAATAAACTCAACATTTTACATTATTTTTATACCATTTATATAAAGAAAAAAATCTTTGATTCTGGAGACTTTTATTCAAAGAAAGGAGTCGGAGGACCACCACCTGAAGAAAAGAAATAAGCAATTACATTTCAATTTAGGAAAGGAATTTTTTTTGTAAATTCAAGTTTTTTATTATAAAAAAATTCAAATCATATTTAAGAAAACTTCAAATATAATCATTTTCTTTGGGATTTTTTATTGTTGTTGTAATTTTCGAGGTTTTTGTTGAATTCTCATATTTAATTATAATAAATATCGTATTGTTTCAAAAAACATCAGAAATAGTTTCAATAAAAAAAATCAATTTAATTAAAATAACTTAAAAAATAAGCTTTTCTTCATGCAAATTGCAAGAAACACTCGATTTTATTGACCAAGAACTGCATTTTTCGTCTTTTTCCTTCAGATTTTTTTCTATTTTTTTCTCTGGAAAACGAAAGGTTTTCATTTTTGGGGAATTTAAAGGGGGATTTTTGAGATTTTCTTCCAGATACCTAATTTCTGGCGATTTTCTTTTTTCTTTATAGGGCTTAAATTGATAATTTGCTCTTTTAGTCTCTTTTTCTTCTAATTTCTCTTTAGTTTTTATTTGATTTTTTTGAATTTCTGGCAAAAAAGCTGAATTTTCTGATGTTTTTAAATTCTTTTTTTCAAATAAAATTCTCTTATTTTGTTCTTCGAAAAACCCAAAAATCGTATTTTTCGCTTTTTTTTCCATTCTTTCTGTTTTTTGACTCAACATTTCTTTAGTATTCATAATATTTGTAATTATAATATCTTTTTCTTCGTTTTTTTTTGATAAATCTAACTTTTTATTGATGATTTTCATGGGGCCAACAAAAAGCTGTTGGGTAGTTAAGAAATTCATTTGATTTATCATAGTTTTAGGGCTATTTTCATTTGATCTCGCTTTTTTGAAATTTCTTATATTAGGACCTCTTATTTTCTTTATAGTTGGCTGAAAAAACCCCTGATTTTTTCTCGAAAGATCATTAAAAATCCCATACAATAAGGATGATTTTGGACTATTATTTATAATAAAAAACGGTTCTTTTTCGATGAATATTTTGTTCATTTTTGTTGCTTAAAATCTCATAAAATGTTCTAATTTTTTTATTTTTAAAATAAAAACTCTTTTAATTTTTTGTTTTCTTGTTTGTTTTTTTTTGTTTTTTTTTATAATTTTTCTTGGAAAACGATATCAATCTTTGTGGAAAAGTTCAGATTCCCAATTTTTTTCCGCTCAAGGCTCCTGTTTTCATCATTGACTTTCTTGAAAATCAACCCTTCTTCTTTCGGCTCTTCCAATTTTCTTTTGATCTTATTTTGCAGAAGAATCAAATGTTCTTTTTTTTCTTTGAGTTCTTCTTTATTAAAAACCTCATTATTATTTGTATGATTAGCAGAATTATTCGGATTTTCTTCACTTTCAAAATAAGCCAATTCTTCCAGATTCTCTTTCACTTCTATGTCATTCTCAGTTTTCTCAGCAATTTTTGGCTTAAATTGCTGAAAAGGATCTTCTTCTTTATATTGCTCATATCGATTGAAAATCTTCTCGAAAAAAGGCTTCAAAAAACTCTTTTCATTGATTTTTTGTTTGAAAGTCTCATTTTCGCAAAGAGTTTTGATGAATTTCTTGAGATTTAGCTTATAAATCAGCTCGAAAAGCTCTAAACACGCTGAAATTGTAAGGTTTCCGTGATTGGAAATGCCTCTTTTCTCAAATAAAAGCTCGGAAACTTCTAATAAAAACCCATTGCTATGCACATATCGCAATAAAACCTCATCATTTGAGGTCAAACAGGCTTTAACAAGCTTTAAAATCGCTAGATTTAACGGTTTTTTCTTCAATTTCATCAATTTCAACAAGACGAAAAACACTTTGTTTTGTATAATAAATTGCCTGATTCGAAACCCATGAGACCTAACGCAAAATATGAGAATTTCTATGAGATATTGAGCAAAATTCAAATTGTTTTGATGATCATTATGAAGAACGAGTAATAAAGGTGTGAAGAATTCTTCGTAAATCAACTCACAAACTTCTGTTTTTTTATCATGTGCGGGATCCAGGAGAAATATGAGGAATTCACAGCTCTTTCTTTTAAAGAATTTATTATATTTACACATAAAACCTCTTATTTTAAAAGAAAAAAAACCTGAATTTCAAATCCTTCATCTTCACAAAGTCTGAAATCCTCCTTTAATTCAAGAAAGAATTGTTTGAGTTCCTTTGGGATCATAAAGAGAAACAAAAGGAATTTTTCTGGGTTCATTTGGGCAAGGAATAGCATGTTTTCGAGGATTTTTGTGCGAATTGGGATTGTTTTGGAAAGGATGAAGATTTTAAGAGTTTGTGGCAGAAAAGAGGTTTGAGTAATTAAATCATTTAAAAGAAGCTTTAAATCATTTGAGCCTTGTAAAATTTTCAAAATCGTGAAAAACTCGGAAAAAAATTTTACTTTTTCTTCAACCCGATCGACTGAAAAAGTGTCGATCAGATGATTTAATTTACTCTTTTCTGACAGGATATAATAGATTATTTCAAAATTGTTGTAGTACAGCATCGTGTTGAGAGTTATTAATAGACTCTCATCGATTTTAGAGGCTAAAACTGAATCCCGAAGATAACACAGTCGAAAGTTTATTCGCACCTTCTTCTCAATCTCTTTCGACAAAAAATCCTCGAAAACATGCATTTGAGCCTTGCTTTTGAAAAATTCACGGTAGGATTGTTTTTGAGAACCAATATTTTCTTCGTCATCTGCAAATAATCAAAATATGGGTTTATTTTCATTATAAATACTCAAAGAAAGAAAAAAAAATATTGTTTTTTCTTCATAAAAATACAAAAAAAATTGTGAGTTTTAAAAAAGAAAATACATTCAAAAGCTCCAAAGACAGTCTCGTAAAAGAAATCATTCATCAGTACCTCAATCAAAACGATATCATTCGAAAAGACTTCATTAACATCAAAACCAAAAATTTTAGCTTAAAAAAAAAAGAAAAAAAGAAAAACTCAGCATTTTGAAAATTTTAAATGTCTTCAACAGATCCTCTGTGTGATCTAAATCTTCTAAAGTTTCAAACACTTCCTTCAATTTTTTCAGAAACATAGGTTTTTCTAATATCGCCTTCACCATCCAATCGATTTTATTTTGTAACTAAAACGAATTCTTTAATTTTCTCTTTAATTTTTTTATGATTTACCTCAGAAATGATGATTTCCAGGTTATTTATTGAAGGGAAAATGAGACTTTCGAGATCTTTCTTCTCAACGATTTGATCTTGATGTGGGTTTTTGCCTATTGCATTACAAATCAATCTCCATGTTTCATTACAAGCAAAAGAATCCAAAAAACTTATTGCAATTTCCTCATTCAAATCCTTATCGACCCATGTTATCACTTTATCAGTCTGCTTATCATAAGCATTTTCTTTTTTCACAGCTGAACGCAATAAATATGAATCTTTTAGATCTTTAGGCACATTTTTCTTTAAAATCTCCGTTTTTTCAGAAGAAATTTCAGGTTTTTCAGGAGATTCGGAAAATAAAATCTCGATTGTGTCTTCTTCGAGTTCAGTCTTTGAGTTCCAAAGCTTTTGGATATGGAGATAACCTTTTCCGGCATCTCGCCAGATGCTTTGATCATCCAAGAGATAGAGCTTGATGATGTATTTTTTGTTAGTGTCAGAATTTGATTGCATTTGTTCAATTTTTTAACAAAATGAATCTTTTTTTTTGTAGCATATAAATATTTTTCTGCTTTGATTAAAAACCTTCGGAAGTGAAAAAAAGCAAGTTTAATTTTATCAAAATTTCAAATATTTCTTCGGATTTTAAAAATTAATAATTGAAAAAAATAAAATAAATCAGAATTTTTTAATTTTTTTAAAATTTAAAAGTGATTAAAATTAGAAGTTTTTTTTGTAATTACTTGAAATTTTTTTAAAAAAAGCTCCATATTAATTTTAATTTCCATCAGCTGATGTATTATAACTATTTCTCTGTTTTTTTTCATTGACTTTTAACTGGCTCATTATCATTGATTTTTTTAACAAAGTTTTTGATTTTTCTTTTTTTCTTGGTGAATCAGCTACTGATTTATCCAAATTATTGCTAGAAGAGTATTCTAAATTATAAGAATTTCTGTAGAAATTCATAATCTCCTCGAATTTCATCTGAATTTCTTCAACTTTTACTTGTGATTTCAATTCATTGATGTTCATTTTGTTTTTTTTGAGATTTTCGAAGAGTTTCTCAAAACTTTTATTGTAATCAAACATCCCTAAATAGACATTATAGCTGAAAGAATTCAGATAAGATTCTTTATTTTCTCTGTTCATTTTAGAAAATCTCTCTTTAAAGCTTAAAAACTTTCATTTTATTTCAATTTATTTTTACAAAAATACATCAAATAATCAAAAATCGAATTTTCTTTGTATAGTTTTTCAATAAGTTTATCATTCATTTTTCTATTCATCTCAATTTCATTGAAAAAA
>JFJP01027387.1_pt1 | contig 24586 bp, 18 predicted proteins | sample 431651 | NCBI WGS metagenome assembly JFJP01 (sample SAMN02602958, study PRJNA72255) | Microbial mat metagenome, whole genome shotgun sequencing project. | biome: fresh water; feature: sink hole; material: water; isolation source: purple microbial (photo- and chemosynthetic) mats found in...
CTCCAATTTTTATTAAAAATCCCAATTTTTTCTTAAAAAAACCTTTTGAAAACAATTTCTTCTTTTTGACTGTGGGTTCTAAATCGAATTTGACGAAATTCCAATATTGTATGAAATGTCTGGACATATCAGCAACAGCCTCTCCAATGATCCTAACTCCTATATCATGCCAAGGCATTCTCGGAACTTTTTTCTTTCCAATCAACGGCTTTTCATAGTTTCTCACAGAGACAAAGTCCTTTATTCTGCTATTACTATAGTCAATCCCTGGGAAAAACTCCTCATTTTCACTTTCATTTGATATTTCTCCATTATTATTGATATTTTCTTCTAAATTATCATATAAATGGTGTTTTATCGTGTCCATTCTACCATAACATAGGTCCAAACCCCCTAAAAAGCCTACTTCTTGATCAATAATGATCATTTTTTCATGATGAGACCATAGAAAAGTCGGTAAAAGATAGCCTGGATGTCTTAAAACGGTGATATTTGCATGTAATTTCTGCAAAGATTGCTGTGTATGTTCCGAATCGATATTCAAAGCAACTTTCGGCTCATTATAGATCACGATCTTTATCATAACCCCATTTTCTGCGATATTTTTCAAAATTCTGTCCAATCTGGTATAAGTGTTTTTTGTGGAAGAAACTGGTCTTTTTAGATAAATTTCAGGTGAAAGCCACCAATCTGTGATAAAAACCTCTGTTTGTGCTGAAAGTAGTGCATCACATACATCATGGAAATAGTCCTCTCCATCTATATAGTATTTACAAAAGGAATTCTCTCTAACAGGGGCAAAGGATTTAAAGCGATTTTGTACTATATAAGGCGAATTCTCAAAAGCATCAATTAAACTAGCTAAAATATCGAAAAAAGCAAATAAATCTAAAGCTTCTATATGTAGTTTTCTATTGGAATACATGAGGTTTAAACCGCGATTTAAGCCTGTTTCAAGCTTGCCGTATTTCAATTGAAAATGATGATCAAATAAGAGGTTTTCTAAGACAAAAGACTGTGATTTCTTATGCCCGCGAGAGTACATTACCCCTTCTGAAGTTATGATCAAATATCGTTTATTCCAACATTTCCAAAAGGCTCCACATCGCAAAAGCAGTTTATTTTCTTTATAACGCCCACCAGCTCGTTTTCTAACGTAAATTTCTTTATATTTTCGAGAATCGTTCTCGTTTTCAACCTCAGAAATCTCAAAAAAAAGACTCAGGGATTCAAAAGAAAGAAGCTCAGGAATTGCCAGAACTATCTTCAGATAACTTTCGAAGAAATTCAAATTCTGGGAAGGAGGGTCTTGAGATTTGTCTTTTGTAAAGGGAATTCCTGGGAGTTTTACCTTCTTTTTCAAGGATTTTGCCTCGCATTTTATGTGTTTATCTAAGAGAAGCAGCTCTTTGAAAGGTCTTCTTATGCTAAAATTATATAATTTATGGAGAAAATATAGGAAAATTAAAGGGGTTTTATAAAGAAAATAAAGGTTTTTACATCCAAGAATTGGTGTTTTGGGTTATTTTGAAGAAATATATGTAAGCTCCGATATCTTTTGAGGATTTTCTCAGTTTTTCTTCAGGAAAATTACGAAGTTTTAGAGATTTTATGAACTCGTAAGAAGGAACTGCATAGAGTTTTTTGATGGAAACGCCTTGAAGCAAAGGCAAGGCTAGAGTGTCATTTACAGGAGTGAGTAAAGGATCGAGAAGGAGAAGCTTAGGAGGTTCTTCTTCTGAATTCATTCAATTGAAATGAGAAGTCTAAGGTTTATATTCGGAATTTTATTTTAAAAATTATTATTATTGGAAAATTAAAAAAAAATACTGAAAAAAAAAGCAAAATTCACAAAAAATTCACTTTTTTCAAAAAATAACTTTTTAAAAATATATCAAAAACAATATATTTTTACAATAACAAATCTTATAACTAAATAAATTCCCCATTAGTCTATTTTCTCCATTGTTTTATTTCAAAACTGTTATTTCTATCAGCTACGTCAATCATTTCTAGTAATTTTTGTCCAATATATTGGTCTTCATTAATAATATTGCGAATTTCATTATTTGTGACATAAGAATTCAAAGCATGAACCTTTTGATTTTCTTCCAATCTTATCTTCAAAACCAGACAAAATGACATAATTAAGCACAAAATCATTGATAAAAAAGCCCAGTTATATTCTCTTTTCTGATCATCCCCTAAAATATCGATAGAAACTCCTACAAAAAACGATGCTAAAATCAATGAAATATTCAAAGTGGCATATATTATCGCAAAAGCCATGCATTGGTTCCTCGCTTCGATTAACAAAGGGAAAAAAGACCATAAAACTGCTGCATAACTTGAGAAAAAAACCCCAATAAAGATCAAAGAAGGGACTATTAATTGATTAGAAAAGCTTTCGGGAAGAACCCCGATATTCACAAAGGGAGCCATGAGAAAAACGAGTAAAATTGATAAAATATTTATTCTTTTCCCAATTCTCTCGAGAATAAACCCGAAAATCGGGGTCAAAGCAGCAGAAAAATACATAATAACCACAATTTCTCCTGCTTCTTGTGGTGTATATCCATATAAAGTACATAAAATATCATTGGAATTATTCACAAACCCGAAATAACACGCATAAGCAAACATTGCATTAAACACCATGATCCAAAAGATTCCCCCCATTTCCTTCAATTTCTGTATCGTAAGCCCGTTTTCAATAAATGAGAAATCTCTAATAAAACTATCCAAATCCTGTAAATCTCCTTTTTCTTCATCATAATTTCGATCAATAATCACGATAATCAAAGAACAAACCACTCCTAAAAAAGAAAGCATCAAACCTACCAATAAAGCATCGAAATAATCACCAAATATCATTATCTTCGGGGTAAAAAGCATAGTTAAAGCTGAACCAAGCCTACAAGAACCGAAACTCAATCCTAGAGCCAAAGCTAATTCTTTATCGAAAAACCATTCAGTAACTATAAGGTCTTGACAAATTTCTACACATGAACAACCTATTCCAAAGATCAATCTTCCTAATAACATTAAGAGATAATTTTCAAGACTACCACCTAATGTAAAAAAGAAATGTCCAATAAAACAAAAGAGACTGAAGAGGAAATAACAGAACCTAACACCCTTTTTTTCAACGAAATAACCAGAAAAAAACGTCAATAGGAAAAAAAATGCAAAAATACTGTAAAAAAGATTGTATTCAGTGCTAGAAAGCTTCAAACTGCCACGATAGAAATAAGATTGTAAGGCTTGTGGCGAGTCCATGCAATAGAACTTAGAGATATTCATCAGACAATCACAAAAGGAAACCACCCATCTTATTGGACATTTCTTTATGGAAAAACCTTCAGATGAAAAGCTTGTTTGGACTTGTTTATCAACTTTTTTCGAATTTGATATGGATTTTGAAATATCATTTTCTGGTGAAAACAAGGAATAATCTTGTTTTGTTTGTTTTAATTCTGAATTTATCGTTGGGAAATTGTAAAGGGATGGAGTTTGGTATTGGGGAGAACCCAATAAGTTGAGGTTCGTACTTGATTTTACATGCTTCATTTTTCTGCACGGGGAAAGTTTTTTTTCAGAGGAGGAATAGAAACTGGGAGATCTCGCAATGCAAATTCTTGATAACATTTGATTTATTGTTCTTTAAAGAAGAAAAAAATAACAAACTTTTTTTAATTAAACGAAAAAAATTCTTCAAAAAATAAAACAAAAGCCGAAGTTTATTATTAAATATGTAATTACTATTGCATTTCTTTAAATAATTCGCTATTCTTGTTCTCCTTATCTCCATTTTCATTTTCTATCATTTCTAACAATCTTTGTCCCAAACACGGATCATCAACGATAATATTTCTAATCTCATGATTCGTCACAAACGAGTTCAAAGCATCCACGACTTTCCCTCCTTTATTTTTAATCTTAACCAGGAGGCCAAAACAAATAACTAGGCACAAAATCATGCACAAAAACGCCCATTTATATTGATTTTTCACATCCTGATCCCCGATTAGATCAACAGAAATCCCTACAAACATCGATCCAAGTATCATAGAAATATTTAAAGTTGAATAAATTATAGTGAAAGCCAAAATTTGTTTTTTCCCATCAATTAATAAAGGAAAAGAAGACCAAATAACTGATACATAACTTGAGAAAAAGATTCCGATAAATATGATAAAATTCTTTGAATAATCAGTGGGTAAAACACTTAAACTAATGACCGGTAACGCCACTAAAATCAATAAAATAAACATAATATTCAATCTTCTGCCGATTCTATCGACAATCAACCCGAAAATCGGTGTAAATCCAGCTAAAAAATACATTACAGTCACCACTTCTCCTGCCTCTTGCGGCAAATACCCATATAAACTACATAGAATATCATTGGAATTATTCATGAAACCCAAATAAAAGGCATAAGCCAAAAACACGTTCAAATCCATAAGCCAAAAAACCGTCCCCATTTCCTTTAATTTCTCCATAGTAATTCCATTCTCAATGAATGAAAAATCTCGTAAAAAACTCTCAAGATTTTCCAAATCCCCTTTTTCTTCTTCATAATTCCTATCAACGAAAACAATGATCAAAGAACTTATAATTCCTATCAAAGAAAGAAATAAACCCACTGATAAAGCATCTAAATAACCTCCAGAAACCATGATTTTGGGTGTGAAAAAGATCGTCAGAGCAGAACCGATTCTACACGTAGAAAACCTTAAACCTAAAGCTAAAGCCAACTCCCTATCAAAGAACCATTCAATAATCAAAAGATCTTGACAAAGATCTAAGACAAACACACCAATTCCGAATATAAACCTTCCCAAAAGCATAATTACATAATTTTCAAGACTTCCACCTAAAGTAAAGAAGAAATGACCGATAAAACTAAGCACACAAAAGAGAAATAAAGTGAATCTCAAGCCGTATTTCTCTAAGAAATAACCTGAAAAGAAGGTTATTATCCAGAAATATGCGAAAATACTATAAAAGAAATTATATTCAAGGCTTGAAAGGGAAAGAGTTCCTGCATAGAAATAGGTTTGTAAGGCCTGAGGTGTATCCATGCAGTAGTATTTCGAGATATTGATCAAACAGTCACAAAAAGAAATGATCCATCGCTTATGTCCACTATTTACATGAGTTTCTTCAGATAAAAAACTAGTTTGAACCTCTTTATCAAGTTTATAAGGAAAAAATGAAGAAAATGATTCGTTTTTTTGGAAAAATTGCTTAAAATCATTTGATATGACATTGGTATTGTAATTTTGAGTGTTTTCAAAAGGAAGACTGTAATCATTTGAAGAGGAAGATGAAGAAGAGGGAGAACGGGCAACAATTGTTGGGTTTGTCCTGATCTTGCGGATGGTAGGGGATTGAAAAAAGGGGTCTAAGAGGAAAAAATTCGATATCATTTTTAAAGTTCATTCATTTCTTCAAACGAATATTTTTTAATTTTCATTTGATTTTTTATGAGTTTTTACCATTTTCTTAAGATTTTCTAGTTTTCTTAAAAATTACTGAAAAAAAGTTCTTTAAATTAGAAAAAATTTTTCTTTAAAATGAAAAAAATAAAATAAAAGTTCTAAAAAATAAAAATAAAATCATTTAAAACTCTCTGTTAAATTGATTAACCAACTGAGAAATTTTTTCAAACCGACCAAATCAAATCATTAAAAACCCCCCATCAATTCTCATTATTCTTACATTAACCCCCATCAACCCTTATGAACATCATTCCCGCAAAAGACCTGCAAACTTCTCAAAACCCTCAACAACTGATTTCTTCAGATATAAAACTTTCCAAGACTATAGATGGCAATCAAATAAATCTGATGATAAAAGATAAAAAAGGTGAAACAGCCCCTGCACAATTAAACCAAGAAGTTGAAGAGAATTCTGATATACGAGCCTTGACAAAAGATGAGGAAAAACAGAAAAAATTAGAGAGTTTACAAAATGTTCTCTTGAATTATCTCCTCGGAATTAATATCGAAGAAAGGGATTACACAGGAAAATTGGTGAGTTTTTCTGGTAATTATTTTGATGAAAAAGACTACAATTATGGAGATTACGTCATGGTCTTTCCTAATCCAGACCACGATGTATACAAAAAAAAACTGAATTACACCTTTAATTTCGCCGAAATCCTACAACTAATGAACAAATTTTTTATCACAACAGCTTCCCGAGATCAAAACTACACAAATGTCTTCAATAAAGCCTTTGCAATCACTTGTAATCAATTGAAAGAGTCTGGTAAAATCGGCAAAAAACCGAAATTCATCCAAAGAATGAATAAAAAAGCCGGCTCCACAAAGGAAAAACCGATTAATGAAGAACTTTATGAAGATTTAGACATAAAATTCTTTGAAGAAAAACTTAATATTGGCGGAGGCTATTTAGCCCAGCATGGTTCTAATGAAAAGGAGCGTTTTTCAATGAGTGCTTCTAAGAAAAAACCTTGGCTTCGCACGAAGGAAGTCACAAAGGATTTTTGTACATTATTTCGAAATATGGTCATGATAAAGCTAGCAAAAGAATATGGCTTCGCAATGAGAAGTTTTCTTTCAGATGACGGCATGAGAATCTTCTTGGTTTTGCATGCAGAACAACATAATTTGCATTTGATTGCTGAAGAATCACAAATCGATAAGGAAATTGATATCGCAATGTCTGATTTAATGAGTTTAGAGCCTATTGATAAAGCTTATAGACCATTAAGAATGCATAGTTTCCTACAAAAGACGAGAGAAGAAAAATCAGCGAAGATATTGAAATTAGACAATATGATAATAACGAAGAAAAATGAGAAAGAAATGCTTGAAAACAAAGAAAACAATATAAAACCACTCAAAAAAGTCAAGGAAATCAAAGAAAACAAAGAAAATAAAGCATTGATAAAAGAAATTCGTGGGTTATTGAAGATTATTGACTATCATAAAATCTCGAAAGAAGTAAATTGTTCTATGTTTGTGAGTGAAAATGAACTGGCTAAAATTGCAAGAAAAGCGAATAAACTTTCTGAGATAGAAGCTGATAAAGATAGAAAAAAAAAATTTCAAGAGGAAGAGTCTGATTATGAAAGAAAGATAGCGAAACTTGATCAAGAAATAAAGGATCTTGAGAGGAGAAAAATACACATTCTTGAAGAAAATGCCGAAGTTGAGAAAAAAAAGAATAATATTCTTCAAGAAATAGACGTTCCGATCCAAACCTGGAAACTTTATTTGATTTATTTGAAAGAAGTTGCCAAAGGAGTCGATAAATGGCGTAAATACTTCGCCGAGACTCCGATTTCAGAAAACGAGAAATTATTAGCGATAAACGAAGCTTCTAAGCTAAAGAAAGGCCCTTCTGCGAAAATGCTCCCTTTTGAAACTAATCAAATTATGAATATCGTTGCAAGAAAACGTAAAGAAGAAAACAGAAAGAATGTGAATACACAGATAATAAAAAGATTAAGAATGGAGCAATTGGCTCAGAAATACAAGCACATTTTCCTGTCTTCTTTAAAAGATGTTCAGAAGAAACACGGGAAGAAATCACTGAGAAATCTATGGAATTTTTCAGGAACGAAACGGACTTTTGATGCTTTTTCCGATTTTTTCAACCCTACAACGAAAACTTCTTTAAAGAAAAAGAATCGAATTTTGGCGATTTGGAAGAAATATCAAATAAACGAATTGGGAATGACGTCTGTTTTCTTGAATATGGAGAAATTAAAGCTGATACAACGGATGTTCGACAGTGTGTTCAACCTTTCAATGATAAAGCAACACGGTTTTATTCTCGATTATTTCTTCGTGAATGATGCCTATAGTCTTACAGGCCTTTCTGTTGAGAAAAGTTTTCAGAAGTTCAGACAAGAATATATTGATGAATTAAGAATTAAAAGGTCCTTTCTTGAAAGAAGTCCTACAGTAGAAATAAAAAAAAACGAGGTTTTCTTCATGCAAATACAACCTATTGAGAAAGTGTGGACCAACCTATTCAGGGTTCCTGTTCGTGCGATTCGTGACTATTACGGTGAGAAGATTGCTCTTTTCTTCAATTTTCTAACATATTATATCTACGGCTGTCTTGTCATGTGTATATTCGGGATTCCCATGTTCTTTTTAGAGCGATATTTCAACGATGTGAATTTCTTTGTTTCACTAAATTCAGATGAATCTAATGGTCTATTTGAAGAGAATATCTTGAAAATTGCCACTGGCGTCTTTTGTGTTATCACAGCAATTTGGTCCTGTTTAATGGCAGAAATGTGGGAAGGAAAAGAACAGATTTTCAGTGTGAAATACGGCCAAACAGAGTTCGAGCTCGAGGAATTAGAACTCTCGAGTTTCGAAGGCAATTTTCGTCGTTCTTTTCATAATGATAATCTCAATGAGGAATATTCTGATGGTTATGGCAGATATTTCTTGTTTTTCTTTGCATTTTTTCTCGCTTTTTGGCTGTTTATAGGGAATATCGCAGTTACTGCAGGATTATCGTATTTAGCACGAGATTTGGAATATATAAATGATGATGAATTCGTATTTATAGGGATATTGATTCCTGCGATTATTAACACTACTTATGTGCTTGTAACAGGTTATATTTATGAGAAATTGTGCTTGATTTTCACGCATCTAGAGAACCATAAAACTGCTTCAGATTTCGAATTGAGTTTCACAGTGAAAGTGCTTCTTTTTAAAACAGTGAACCGTTTAATTCCTTTGATTATGATCGCTTTTGCAAATGATTATTTCAATTGGGGATGTGGAAATTGGCATTGTTGGAATTATTTGATGGTGTATTATCGTTCCATGTTCTATGTGCTTTTTGCAATACATTGCTTAACATACAGCTGGGCTTCATTTAAATTCTGCTTGAAAAAAACTGCTTATAAATTCATGAAATTTGGGTCAGATAAAACGAGCAAATATCACAAAATCAACAAATATATCAAAAAAGAAAGCTTCAAACTCAATTTCTCACCTTCCGAAGAATTAGATGGCACTTTATCAGAATTCATCAATATGAGCATCAATTTCTCAATGAATTCTTTATTCGGAGTGTGTTTTCCTGTATGTTTTCCACTTTCTGTTGCTATTTTTTTTATGAGTCTTCATTTCCTGAAATTCAAATTAACGAAACTTTGTAAAAGACCGAAACCAGTAGGTACTGCTTCTATCGGCGCATGTAAAGTGGTATTTCATTTAATAGGGTATTTATCAGTGCTTTCTAATGCTGGATTAATCTGTTATACGACAAATATTCTCAATGGAGGCTATACTTTAGCATATTTCGTGATTATTGTGATGGTTATCTTTTTTTTGAAGTTTATGGTGCAGAAATTTATCACGAAAGTGCCTGCAAAACTTGAATTAATCCTGAAAAGAACAAAGATGGTGGCTGATAAAACTGCAAAATCGAAGGCTGGAATCAAAGGGAAATATACATTAGAAGAGAAATTACCTATTTTTAAGGTTTATGGGGCTTTACTTGAAAGTAGACAAAAGAAAAAACCGATTGAAGGAGAAGAAGGAGAAAATCAAGAAACTGAGGAGAAAGAAGGGAATGCAGTTGAAGGGAAAGCAGTATTGGAAGGGAAAGCAGTATTGGAAGGGAAAGAAAAGAATGGAAAGAAACAGAATGATGATGATAAGAAGAAGGAGGAGGAAAAGAAAGGAAAGGAAGAGGATAAGACAAAGAAAAAGAAGAAATAAAAGAATTTAATGAAATTTATTTTTTTGAATTAAAAAAAAATTAAAAACTCTGAAAAATTTTAAAGGAAAAAAAAAAAACTGAAGAAATTGATTATAATTAAAAAAATTAAGAAAAACTCATCGATAATAATAGAAAACATAAATGTTCAAAGGTCTAACTGAATCCAAAGATTTCCCTCCTGGTAAAAAAATGAACTCTCTCAGTTATTCTTCCAGAACAAAACAATTTGAAATGGGTATGCCAGAATGGCAACAAAGCTACGTTTCAGCGAATCGATTTCTTCACAATTCCAAAGCTCTGACCAATAATAAAGCAAATCATGAAGGTCGTAACCAATCACATTTTGTATTAAAACCCGAAGATTCCGATCCAGGAAGCTATTTTACATCAGAAAAAACTGATAAATATAGAAATAATTTCGATAAAAGAGAAGAAAATAAGAAACTGAACAAATTAGAAATTATGAAAACCACGTTTGTTTTGGGCGAGGATGTGAATAATTACGTCACACATCATCAGACTAATTATTATGATAAATCCAATATAAAATTACCGGATATACAATGGAAACCACAAAGAGAAAGATGGGATATTATCACGAATCATAATGAAAGAAAAGAAAGAGTGGAAAACGCCTGTGCTTTTGATTATTGGAATGAGACAAAGGATAAAAAGAGAATCAGTAGAAATTATTCACAGATACCCAAAGATAATGAGTATTTGGATGTGATCACTGGGAGAATGAAGAAGAGAAATTGTACTTAAAAGAACATTATTTGTAATTTTTTCTTTAGTTTTGGCTGAAAATTAATAAATATAACTATTATTTTTTTTTTAAAATATTGGTTTTGATGAAAAACAAAATTTAAATTTTAAATTAAAAAAAGCACCATTTAAAACAAGAGTTTATTTAATTAATAAAATTTCCATACAACCTGAATAAATTATTCTGTTTTTCCTGATTTTTCTGCAAGAAATTTCTTTAATTCATCTAATTGTTGATCTTGTATGTTCTTTTCATATTCTTGTTTAGCTTTTAAATAGTCCTTTTCGTTCACCCGAAAACAAAACCGCGGCAGCATAATAATTAGAAGAATGATTGCAGCAACCAATAAGTCAAACAACATATTTTGATATTTTTCTTCCATTTTTAGGATATTTTTTTCTTTCAAAATTTTTAATTTAGTTTTTGGTTTTTAGATAAAATAAGTGATAAATTATGTAATATTTATGATGAAAATTTTAATTCAAATTAAAAAAAAAAATTAATTAGTGGAATAAAGAAATTTTTTTTGAAAATAAAGGCTGTTTCTTGAATTTTAAATTCATGAACTCTACAACAACTTTTTCTTCTCTCTTAATTCCCTAAAGATCGCATCTTCATCATATTCTTCCAAATTTGTATTCGACATCACTGATTCTCCTTCTTCATCTTTTTTCTTTTTGAATTTTTTTTTGTTTTGATCTTTGAATTTCTAAGACAAAGTATGAAAAAAATCTTAGAAAGAGAGTAAAAACCTCTAAATATCCTGGAGGTAAATTTAAATTGACATCAGGAGTTTTATCTCCATTATTTTCTGCGATTATTAATGATCTCTTCAATTTTGCAATAAATAATTTTTAATAAATTTCTTAAAAATACAGCAAGTTTTTCACGTTCAGTCTTATTTCCACCTCCATGCTTAATCTTTATATGGAGGTTTAAAGATACATCTGAACAAAAAAAATTTTATAAATTTATATTAATCAAATCTATGAAAAAAATTTGATTACAAGATATTCCTTTGTGATTTCATCTGCAGTTCGACGATTTTTCTTCTTATATGGAGATTTTGGGACATTTGAGCTTATCATTTGTTTATGCAAATCCTGTTTACAGAAAGAAAAAAAAGATATTAATTTGTTTCTTAAAAAAAATTTCTTTAAAGTAAATATTGAAAATTTTTTTCTTAAAAAAAAAAAAAATCAAAAAAAACCATAGTCATTTAATAAAAAAAAAACCGAAAATTTTTTCTTTTCTTTAAAAAAATTGTCTTATTTTAAAAAAATAAAATTAATTTAAATATTTTATCTATACTTCAGTTTGAGATATCTTGCTCTTCAGACTCTTAATCTCATTGGCATGATCCTTCATCTCTCCAATAAGTATCTCATTATGTAGGTAAATCTTCCAGAACTCTTGATAATAGTTCTTATTCTTATCATATTGTGGATAAACTTTCCCAACAAAAAAAATGAAAATTTAAATTTAAAAACCCAAAAAAAATATGGATAAATTTATTACTGTCAGTTAGATTATTAAAGATAGTGGTGTCCTCTGCCCCACCTTCTTGATAATTATTTGGAAAAAAGGAAGATTTCTTGATATTGTTTTCTTGATATAAAACTGAAGCTGTTGGGTTTTTTAATAATAAAGGATTCTTATGCGTTGCTTCCCCTAATTGATTAATTAAGATGATGTTCTGTTTGGAGGCATGATCAATCGCGCTGTTTTGGTCTTCATTATTGCGAAGACTCATGTAAGAAATGTTAATATTTTTTGAGAAAACCAAATAAAATTTAAATTTATTTGTTTTTTTTCTAATAAACTTTCAAACTAATTTATTTATTTTTGTGGAATTAATGTTTTTCGCTACATAATATCATCTCCTATAATTTTTTTTTTTTTTTATTTTCCCTTAATTTTTTTGTTATAAATCAAAATTCCAATTATTTATTTGCCTGAATATTCATTAATCCTCTGACCATTAGCATTTTTTCTGTAAGCTTCGGCATTCTTCTCATCAGATAATAAAGCGCCGCTTGTTTCGGGCATCCAACAATCCATTTTTTCCCTCCCAAATTCCTCAAACTATTTTTGACAACATCCTCACTCTTTGTATTAAACCTTTCATATTCACCATAAACCCCATCTTTTTGCAAAGGACCTGGTGTGACTAAAAGCACATCAATTTTTTCATCAACTTCATAAGCCAAACTCCTAGTTAAATAGTTCATGAAACCCATATTTCCTGCTGAAGGAGCATTAAAAGGACTGCCAAAATCACCAAAAGCTGATCCAATTGTAATAATTGCAGAGTTTTGTGACCTTTTCTGAAATTGACCTAATAAATGATTCAATAAAAGAGTTCCTGGTAATAAATTGTTCATAACTTCATTCCTTAATGTACGGAGAGTTCCTTGTTCAAATCCTTGAGCCAAAGGTGCCATTTCAACAGTGTTTATTAATAATCCTATATCCAATCCTTCAAAATTCTTAAATAAGCTCTGATAGGTCGAAGGATCTTCTACTTGAGAATCGATTTCAAAAGCCTTTACATCAATGTTTGGGTTTAAAGACTTGAGATCGGCTTGCAATTTAAGCAGTTCTGATTTATTTTGAGACAATAAAATTAGATTTTGGGAGTTTGAGGCTAAAACTTTGGAGAATTCTTGACCTATTTGAGTACTTGATTCTGAGATTAAGGCATAATTACCAGAACCATAACGAGATTGCAAGTCTGGAGATGTAGAGAGATAATAGGTTTGTATGCCTTGAAAAGAATGATATCCGAGTTCACCGATTTTATAACCACCGACGAGGAAACAGAGAAGTTTTAATTTTCTAAACATTTTTTATTTAAGCAATTTTTTTATAATTTTTTTTTCTTTTAAGGTTGTTTATTTGAGATTTAAAGGTTTTTTTTTAACAATTTAATGCATTATGATGAGAAAACTTTATGATTATGAACAAATAGATTTTTGTAATTAGGACAGTCTTAACATTTGAATTTCGGCTTTAATTTACCTTGCAATTTTTTTCACGCCAATGAGAGATAATATTCAACGCTTCCAAGCTTCTCTGTTCAGCTTGTTGATATTTCTTCTCAAGTTCCTTAATTTTGTTCTGAAAATTCATTGAGTTCTCCTTTGAATCATCCTTGGGCTCATTAATCACAGAATCCATTTTTTTCCTTTGAGAATAATTATTTAACAATTCTTTTGTCCTTTGAGAATATGAATCAATTTTTTCATCAAAGCCTTTCAACACAGAATAAAAGCTTTTTTTTTCTTGGAAATGATTTTTTGGACATTTAATATTAGATTCATATTCGTTATTTTGATATTTTTTCATGTTATTTTTTTTTTTTCTTATTTAATAAAATAAATTAATTAATATTTATTACATCAAGTAATCATTCCAAATAATGTCTTTCACTTCAGACCTTGAAACTCTGCACATCGAGGAGACTAAAAGTAATATTAATGATGGATCAGAAATCAAAGCGACCTTTGAACAAAAACTCATCGATCATCTCTTCCACAACGAATTGCAAATTTTCAAGCAAAACCTAGAAAGTCAAAATCCTTTACTCAACATTCTTCCTATACATGATAAAAAACATTATAATTGTAAATAAATTCAACAGTTTATAAAACTCCCATTTTTTTTTCCTTCAAAATATTCATTAATTTCATTTGAAGTGCTTCATATTATAGTCTTAAACAACCAAAGTGAAATGGCTGCTTATCTTTACGATTATGTATGAAAATTATAAATGAAAAAAACTTATAAAATAAAAATTTAAAGGTGAAAAAAATGGCTCAACAAAACCCAGAATCTCATCGACTTTTAACTGAATGGACCAATGAAAAAACTGAAGAAGGATTTACTCCTTTGCATCTTGCCGCGTTTCGAGGAAATCTTCGAATAATTGATCTTCTCGTTTCAAATGGTGGTGAAATATCTCTTCAAAACAAACAAGGGCTCAATTGTTTGCATATCGCCGCACAAGGAGATCAAGCTACTTCTTTAGTAATTTTTTTTGCAAAACCTTCATTATTTTATAAATTTTTCAAGACATATTTTAAGGAAAAAGGTCTTGATATCAATAAAACTGATTTTAAAGGCAGTACTCCTTTACATTGGGCCTCTTATCTCGGATGTGAGAATGCAGTGAATTTTCTTTTAAGCTGGAACCCAAGATTAAATCTTAAAGATGAAGAAGGAGGGTTAACACCATTGCATTTAGCAGTTATTTCAGGCAATTCTAGAGTTGTTAGAAAACTTTTAGTCAAAGGATCGGATCGACAGATCAAAGATAAAAATAATAAAACTCCTGCTGAATTAGCAAAGGATAATGAATACATTAACATTTTGGGAATGTTGGTATAAAATAAGCTTGTTCGTATAAAAAAAAAATTATTTAGGAAGAAGATAACAGATGTCAACAGTTTTATAATATAAAGACTTCATTCAAGCCCACCAAAAAGAAATTAAGCTCTTTATTTGCATTTTTCGGATTCTTTTTTTTGTTTAATCCTTTGATCATTCTTTTCACATTTCCTTGTTTAATTTATATTTCCCTTAAGCTGAAATTCTCTTAATTATCTTTTTTGAAAGTTATTAGATTAGAGTTTTGGATTATTCTCTTTTCGATCACAATGTCAGTCTCTTTCCTATTCTTTCTAACAACTTGGCTTATTGGTCCTGGATACCTTTACAAGAAAAAAGGAGAGACCATCTTGAAATTATTTGAAAAAGGAATCGATTGTTCATTGATATGCCCTGAATGCGAAATTGTGAAACCTTTGAGGTCAAGACATTGTGATATCTGCAATAGGTGTGTGGGAGTATATGATCATCATTGTCCATGGATTAATAATTGTGTTGGAATGAGGTGAGTTTCTTAATAAATTCAATTAATTTTTTTTATTTTTTTTTTAGGAATCATCGATATTTTTTATGCTTCATTATTTCAATTTGGATGCATTTATTGGTCACCATCCTCATGATTACAATAAGTAAAAGAAAAATTGAAATTATTTAAACAAAAGAAATTTATTTTAGATATTAAAAATAAGAATGTTTCAGGATTATATATGGAAAATTGGGCAATAATAGATGATGATAACTTCTTTGTCGCCAAATTAATAAGCAATATTATATCTTTGTGTGTTGCAGTGTTCTTCTTTATTCCTTTAAGGTTTCCATAAAATAATTTTTTTTTTTATTTGTATTTTTTAAGCATTTTAGTCTATATTCAAATAATAAATTTCCTTTTGAACAAAACCACTGCAGAAAGATATGGACAAAATTCACAAAAAAGTGAGAATCAGGTATCAATGCAGGTTTTTATTTTTAATTTTTAATTTTTTATTGGGATAATTCTATAGAATTCAATGGATTATAACCAAAGTTTATTAGAAATATCTCGAAGTGAAATAAAATTTGGATCTCAGGGGAGAAGAAGTCAAACTTTCAGGAAAACCAATTTAAAATATTTCAAAAATTGCTATGCTATGTGTTTTGGCAATGCTAGCAATTTGAAAGGAGAACAAAGCTGGTTATTAAATATAAATTAAAATAATCTAATTGCTAAATCTTTTTTTATTGTTTTTTAAGTGTCCGAAAATAATTTTTTTTCTTTTAAAGACTTGCCTTCTGTTCACAAAGAAAAAAAAAACTTTTTACCATAATATGTGATTTACAGAAAATTTTGTATTCGGAACTTTAACATATTTCAAAATTAATGTAAAAAATTTTAGATTTCAATTTTTTGAGAAATTAATTAAATAACCAAAAAATTTCCAAATAAAAATAAATGGGTAAAATAGAAACAGAAAATCATAAAAATCTTCACAATCAAAATGAAATTGAATTAAAAAGATTAAACGAACCCCTATCACCTATAAAATATGAAGACCCTCCAAACATTAAAAACCTTCAAAATCCTCGTAACTTGTATGCAGTGATTTTTCTTGGAGTTCTTTTCATGCTTTTATTTTCTGCTTTCAATTCTGCCCAAAATATGATTTCACAAATATATTCACAAAAACTGAATTTAAGTTACTTGGGAAATCTGACTCTTATCGTGGTTTACGTTGTATTGGGCTGCTCAAATATTTTTATAAGCAAAATCATGGATTATCTATTTTTCAAATCAGCTATGTTTCTTGCTACATGGGGTTATGTTGGATTTTTGTTTGCAGGAGCAGTTGCATGTTCTTGTGAAGACAATCCTGATAGAGTCTTCTGTTCTGAAACTGCTTTGGTTATCATCAATGTGTTTTTTGGTATTATTCTCGGACTTTTAGCTTCTATTCTATGGGTGGCTCAAGTCGGATATGTTTCTGCTTTATGTGATGAAAATTCTAAAGCTAAATATTTTGGGATATTTTGGGCTTTGATGCTTTCATCTGAATTTTTCGGAAATGTTATATCAGCTATTCTTTTGGGATATCTTAGTCATTTCGCGTATTTTATTAGACTTTTCTTTTTATCGATTGTAAGTGCTTTATTATTTTTGTTGCTGCCAAATGTTGAAAAACTTCCTGAACAAGAAATAAAAAAACCTTTAGTTGAGAAAATTCACGATTTTTTTAAATATTTTAAAGTGAAGGAAATGCAAATTTTCTCGATTTTTTGTATTTTTTCTGGAAATATTATCGGATTCTATACAGGATTTCTTTATAAAATTGTAAAGGTATCAATAGAAACTGAAGATGATAATGAATTGAATCAAAAGACAGCCTATGTTTTTATCTGTCTTGGTGTATTTGAATTCCTTGGTGGGATGTTTAACTCTTATTATGGAGATAAAATGAATAAATATGTGATGGGAACAATATCAACACTTCTTGTAGAAGTGGCTTTATTATTTACTATGAAAGCATATACAAAAAAAAGCTATACATTATGCTTTTTTGCATCAGCTGGATGGGGTGCTGGAGAATGTATTTGCAATAGTGTGATAAACGTGATTTTAACGACTGATTTGGGAAATAAAATTGAATGTTTTGCTGTTTTTAAATTCGCTCAGGGAATTGGAGTTTTAATTGCCTTGGCTTTTTCTGTTATGCTGGATGGAGAGGATCCATTTTTTTATCTCATTATTATGAGTTTTTTCCAGATATCTGCCACTCTTAGTTTGGTTTATTTGAAGAATAATGTCAGAAAATTTGAATAAGTGAGTTCATTTAATGTTTTGTATTAAAATTACAAACTAAAAATTGTTCAAATTTTAATTAATAAAATAAGTCTAAATTTGAATTTTTTTAAAGGGAAAAATTTATTTCATTGCTTGAGACATTAAAAACAAACAATTATTTTTCCCGAAACATTACAAAAAAAAACTTTTTAATCAATTAATGGAAAAAGAATTATCCACCGACAATACAACAACAAACCATAATGACAGATTTGTTCACGAAGAACTGCCTCTTATGGATCCTTTGGTTGCCAAAATCGAATTGAATCCTCCAAACTCTCGTCGCAATCTCTTCACCGTTATTTATCTCGGTGTTATCTTCATGCTCCTTTTTTCTGCCTTTAACACAGCTCAAAACATGATATCAGAAATATATTCCCAGAAACTAAAACTTGATTATTTAGGAAACGTCACCCTTTTGGTTATTTATATTTTGTTGGGGTCCACTAATATTTTAGTCGGAAGAATCATGGATTATCTATCATTTAAATGGGCGATGTTTATAGCAACATGGGGTTATGTTGTATTTTTAGTTGCAGGAGCAGCCGCATGTTCTTGTGAGAATAATCCAGATGCCAGTATATGTTCAGAAGGTTCTTTGGTTGCAATAAATGTGATATGTGCTGCTGTATTAGGTCTTTTAGCATGCATTATATGGGTGGCTCAAGTAGGATATGTTTCTGCTTTATGTGATGAAAATTCAAAAGCGAAATATTTTGGGATTTTTTGGGCCTTGATGCAATTATCACAATTTCTGGGAAATATTATTACTGCTGTGTTGTTGGGGTATGTTAGCCATTTTGTTTATTTTATTATACTTTTGTGTCTTGCTATTGGAAGTGCTTTATTATTTTTGTTTTTGCCTAATGTGGAAAAACCTAAAGAACAAGGGCTAAAAAAACCTTTAAACCAGAAGATTAACGATTTTTTCAAATATTTTAAGGTGAAAGAAATGCAAGTTTTTTCGATTTTTTGTTGTTTTTCAGGGATTATAATGGGTTTCTATACAGGATTTCTATACAAAATCATAAAGGAGTCGATAGATGCTTCAAATGATAATGATGTAAATCAGAAGACTGCCTATGTTTTTATCTGTCTTGGTATATTTGGATTCTTTGGGGGTATGTTTAATGCAAGTATGGGAGATAAAATGAATAAATATGTGATGGGAACGATATCAACACTTATTATTCAATTGGCTTTATTATTTACTTTAATAGCTTATTATGAAAAAAGCTATTTGTTATGTTTTTTCGCTGGAGCTGGATGGGGAGCTGGAGAATGTATTTGCAACAGTATTATCAATGCAATTTTAACTACTGACATGGGAAATAAAATTGAATGTTTTGCTGTTTATAAATTTACTCAAGGGATTGGAGTTTTAATAGCTTTGGTGTTATCTGTTTTCTTAGATGGGTATAGTCCCTATATTTATATCCTTATTATGAGCTTGTTTCAAATTGCTGCCAATTTAAGCATGGTTTATTTGAAAAATAATGTGAGAAAATTTGAATGAAAAGAAATTAATATAATTTTTCAAATTTGTTAATTTTTAAGAATTCAAATTAGATAATAAATTATTTTTTTAATTTTTAAAATATTTTCAGTGTTTTGCAATGTTTGGATTCTGGTCATGAGTGATGCTGTTGCCAGATTATTACAATCTGCAGCAGGGATTATTGAGATCTAATTGAAATTTAAAAAAAATCGAATTAAAAAATAAAATTTTGATTATATAAGTTTATAAACTGACACTTTTTTCTAATTTATTAAAATGGAGCTCTTCAAACAAACATCTCAAAGTGAAATTTACGAGAAAGTGAAGATCATTGTTAGAATAAGACCTACATTAAAGGGAGAAGATGAAAGAGATTTTGTTGAAACTGTCGATGTAGTTTTTTTTATTTTGAATTAAATGAACTGCAATCAACAAAAAAATTTCATTTAGCAACAAAGTCTAAATCTTTTGAGACCAGGAAACAATGTTTTAATGAAATTTTCTGATATTTTATCTAAATCGAACAAACAAGATGACGTTTTTATGTTGACAAATGAATCTGTTATTCATTTATTAAATGGAACAAACAGCACAATTTTCGCATAGTTTAATAAAAAATTTCTGAATTTATAAATAGATGTTTTTTATTTTTAAGTGGACAGACAGGCGCTGGCAAAACTTATACAATAATAGGAGATAATCGTTCCTCAACTTCTTTTAATTCTGTTCCTTCAGTAAATAAAAAACTCAAATCACAATATACTTTCCTTTATTATTTTTGAGGATCTTTAGGGTATAGAAAGAGGAGTTCTTATAAGAACACTAGAAATGGTTTTATCAGAGTTGGAATCTAAAAAAAAAGACTTTCATTTCAAATTATACATTTCATACTTCGAAATATATAATGAAAAGGTTTTTCTATAACTTTAAGAATCGAAATCAATTTTATTAAAGATTTATGATCTGCTCATTAACAATCATATTCGATCCAATTCAAGTCTTGAAATTAGAGAATCCAAGAATTTTGAAGTTCAAATTCCAGATTTAACAAATGTGTCTGTAAATTCTATGAAAGAATGCCTCAATTATTTGCAAATTGGGCTCAAAGTTTTTTTTTTTTTTTTTTTTAAATAAATTTAAAAATAATTAAAATTAACCTATATATATATACATGAAATCTTCACCTTTTTATTTAAAAGAACAGAGCTACTGGAAACACGTTTGCCAATAAGTATAGTTCAAGAAGCCATTCAATTTTCCAAATGACTCTTTGCAAATACACATCAAACTCAGATCCCATTATTTCTACTTTAAAACTTGTGGATCTAGCTGGTTCAGAAAAATTTCAAATGGAGGGTTTTTCAAACGATAGTAAAGATCTACGGATACAAGAATTAACATCGATTAATGGCAGTCTTTCATGTCTTGGACAAGTTATTACAGCCCTTATGGATAAATCTAGAAAGCATATTCCTTTTAGGGATTCTAAATTAACAAGAGTTTTAAGTGATTCTTTGAGTGGAAATAGCAAAATTTATTTTATCATATGTATTTCACCTTCAATTAGCTCTTCATCAGAAACGATTTCGACATTGCAGTTCGCAAATCGAGCAAAAAAAGTCATTTTGGATGGAAGAAATATTCAAATCAGGAAAAATAGTGAAATGAAAACTTCAAATAAAGAAGAAGTGAGTTTTTTAAAAATCGCTTATAATAAGGTAATATTATTTGTATTTATAATTTGCTTTGATAATTTTTTGTGAAGGAAAAACTTTTGAGAGAAGAGTATGAAAAATTACTTAAAGAAAGCAATGTTTTGAACTTCAAAAATGAATTCAATCAATTGAGAGAAGAAAATGAGTTTTTTTTTTTTTATTTATAAATTTTATATATTGATTTATTATTATTATTCTTCAGAAAATTAAAAGAAAAAATTCAAGAAATACAAACAACACAGACAAAATCAAGCAATTTTTGCCACAAAAAATCAAATTCAATTCTAGCGACTTTAGAGAAAAATCGAGTTTTGCAGAAAATAAAGCAAAAGGAATTAAGTCCTAATAAAGAAAATAAACAGGATGTTGAATGTTTGGAAAGTTTTAGTTTAATAAAAAATTCTGAAAACAAATCAAGAAATATTTCAAAAGACATTTTGCTTGAAAAAAAAATTCAAAACCAAAATAATTTAAAAGTTTCACCTTCTGGACATTATTTGATAAATTTGAAGGACATGGAGAATGATTACTATGAATATTCAAATAAAAGTCCTCTTATTAAAAAATGTAAGTTCATTAAATTAAAATATGATTTTTTCAACAACAAAAAAAAATATTTTAGCAATCAATTCAACAATTACAGAAAAAAAAATAATGATTAAAGATAGTATGGGAGATGATTTCAAAAATGAAATGGATCAAGCTTTACGTCATTTGCTTTTCTTACAAGGTTTTTTTCCTTGTTTTTTTTATTTAAATATTTTTTTTTAAAATTAGAAAAGGATAAGAAAATAAAAATGTTGATCAAATGAAGTTTTTGATGAGAACATAATGTTTTTTTTACTTACAATTCCTAAAAAAAAATAATTTATAAAAAAAAAATATAATAAACATTTTAATTTAAAATTTAAACAGTTTTTTCTTTTAATTTTATTGTCAAATCTAATTAAAAAAAAAAAGAATGCTGAATAATTTTTTATGATCAGTTTTTGATTATGATGTTGACAAATCTTAATAATCGCAAAGGCAAAACCAATTTTCATAATTATTATATAAAATGTACATTTAACTTTGTTTTTAATCTTTCCTTTCCAAATGATTAAATCTACAAGCTCCACTTTTTTTAAAATTTGAATTGCTTCTGTCAGATCTTAAATCAAATGGGCTATAATTTTCAATATTCACACCATTTTGATCAAGAGTCTGGCTATAATTTTCAATATTCACATCATTTTGATCAAGAGTCTATATAGAAGTCTCTTTGCTATAATCGGAATTAATTAATGGTGTTATATAACTATCTAAATCTTTTTCTGCTTCAATTTTCTTTTCAATATCATGATTTTTGATTTTTTTTGAAATAAATTAAGAAAAATTTAAATAATTCTTTGTTTTATTTTATTTCTGTTATTTTTTTTTTCACTGTTTTTTCTTTGATTTAGTATTATAAGTCCTTAAAGAGTTTATCATCTTTTAGCTTTACTGTGACAAAATCATTATCTTTTATATAGAACCGCCAAGGTTTTTCAATCCATTCTTCTGCGTAATCTATATTAATCCTCTTTGACACCACAACATCAAACTTATATTCCGTATTCTCAGTCAAATATATATTAGCATCACTTTGTGTCATATCATATCCATTAAATGTTTTATCAATCTGAATGGCTTTCGTTAATTTAGCAGGTCCATTTGTCAAATCTTTGATTTTTTTTGTATTGATTTTTCTATTGCTTTTAATAATATCTAAGCCTTCTAATGGCTCAACCGCTCTCAATAAAACGGCTTCAGGCTTGGTTTTATCAGCAGCAACGATATTCATGCAATTGTTTGAACCATATATTGAAAAAATATACAAATGACCCCCATCAGTCCAAAAATATTTAGTCCTATCAGTTTTCTTATTGTTGTAAGCATGACAAGCTTTATCATCAGGAGCTTTATAAGCTTCTGTCTCAACTATCATAACCTTAATCATTTTACCATCTGGCAATTTTCTAACAATTATCTTGCCAACCAATTCTTTGGCTAAAGTTACTACGTCGCGATTGTAGAATTCTTGAGTGAGGGGTTTTAAATCTTTTTCTAATAGAGAAACCTTTTTTTCTAGATTTTCCTCAAATTTTTGTTTATTTTTTTTCATGTGAAAATAAAGATTTTTTTTGTAAATTTAATGAAATTTGGTTCTTTTTGATTTTTAGTTTCTAATTTGTAAATTTTCCTTTTTCATAAGAAGTTTTAGATTTAGATTTTATAATTAATAAAACGATATTGTTTTTTTAAAATGAAAAATTTTAATTTTATTTGAAATTTTTTTCAGTCGCTCTCAATCAATATAATCGGGCTCAAATTTAAACTTTTATCTGATGTCTTTTGTTTTTTTTGTGATTCATTTGATGAAGATTTTTTTTTACAAGCATTAAAATCTTGATTTGATGAAGAAAAGTTTGCCTGAAAATCTTGATTTGGTGAAGATAAAGTGCTTTTAAAACCCTGAAGATTTTCCTTTGTTAAATCTTTGGTCGTTTGAAAATCCTGAAAATTCTGATTTGTATTTTGGAAAAAAACAGCTTTATCCATCACATCAAACATATTCTTCATTTGGTTTTGAATGAAATTTTTTTCTTGGACTCTTTTTTCTTGCATACATTTATAGAAATCCATGTTATTATTTTCTGAATCTTTAAAATTTTCTTGCAAGTTATTTTCTGTTCCTTTCAGTTTAAATGCATTATTAATAGTTGATTGATTGGTTTTAAGTTTTTCTTGTGTAAAAATAACACTTTCTTCTTGCATATTTTTTGTTCCACTCATCACTAAATCATTATTTTTTAAGTTGTTTAAATAATGATGATAAATTTTAAGAAAATCATCGTTTTTTAAATTTTTATCACTAATTTTGAACTTTTTATCGAAATTATTGTTCGAAATTTCATTTGGAAAATTGAGTGATTGTTTGATTTTGAGCTTTTTATACGGATTATCATGAGAAATACCCTTTGAAGTATTCATCCTTAATGTTAGATCGAGTATTGGCCTTTTAAGATTAATTTTGGCCTTAGAATTCGAACTCTTCCTTTTTTGCTTTGATTTGGATTCATCTGTTATAATTGAAATTTTTGATGATTTTTTTTGAAGGTTCTCAAATTCTTTAGAACTTTCATCATTTTCTGATTCATTTATCCAAGAATATTTCTTATAAAGTGTCTTGGCTCCATCATAATCAAAAAAAATCTCAGAACCTTCAAAAAATAAAGATAAATGTTCTTTAAAATAGATTTAAATAAATATAAAAACCTGGCTCTATATCTTTTAAAGCGTAAAATCCTTCATGAGATTCTCCTTTAGAAAAAATGGTTTTTGGTTGGCAATTGGCCTGTTTTTTGGAATGGTTGATGAATCTCGCTTTGTTGCCTTTATATTTGGCATCGATGTAAAACTTTAAATAAATTTTATTTTCATGAACTTCTTTAAAAATTTAAAAAACCTTGTCAGTGAATGTTAATAAATACATTCCTTGATCAATATCGCTCATTTTATCTCGCCTACTTCCCTCTTCAAAAGAGATTAACTGAAACATTAATCGATAAATAAAATTCGTATTTATAATTAAACTTAAATTTATAAAATTATACTTCTCCTAGATATGGTAAGATATATTCATTTTTCGC
>JFJP01005629.1_pt1 | contig 24582 bp, 26 predicted proteins | sample 431651 | NCBI WGS metagenome assembly JFJP01 (sample SAMN02602958, study PRJNA72255) | Microbial mat metagenome, whole genome shotgun sequencing project. | biome: fresh water; feature: sink hole; material: water; isolation source: purple microbial (photo- and chemosynthetic) mats found in...
TGAACGCGCTGCACATTGAACTGGGTGCCCGCATGGTGCCCTTTGCGGGCTACAGCATGCCCGTGCAATACCCGGCCGGCCTGATGGCCGAACACCAGCACACGCGCACCGCCGCCGGGCTGTTCGACGTGTCACACATGGGCCAATTGCGCATGGTGGGGCCTGACGCCGCCACCGCGTTTGAAACCCTGATGCCGGTGGACGTGGTGGGCCTGCCCGTGGGCAAGCAGCGCTACGGCCTGCTGCTGACAGATGGCGGCACCATCATCGATGATCTGATGTTCGTGAACCGGGGTACCGACATCTTCGTGATCGTGAATGGCGCCTGCAAAGTGGGAGACCTGGAGCACATCGAAGACCGGATTGGCCAGCGCTGCGAAGTCATTCCCATGCCCGAGCGCGCCCTGCTGGCGCTGCAAGGCCCCCAGGCTGTGACGGCGCTGACCCGCCTGGTGCCCGGCGTTGAGAAACTGGTGTTCATGACCGGTGCCGCTTTCAACTGGGAAGGGGCTACACCGGCGAAGACGGGTTTGAAATCTCCGTGCCCGACACCGCCGCCGAGGCGCTCGCCCGCGCCCTGCTGGCGCAACCGGAGGTGAAGCCCATTGGCCTGGGTGCCCGCAACTCGCTGCGCCTGGAAGCCGGGCTGTGCCTGTATGGGCAAGACATCGACACCACCACCACCCCCGTGGAAGCCGGTCTGAACTGGGCCATGCAAAAGGTGCGCCGCACCGGCGGTGCCCGTGCCGGTGGCTTTGCCGGGGCCGACACCGTGCTGGGCCAACTCGATGGCACCGAGGCCATCAACAAAGTGCGTGTGGGCCTGCTGGCCCTGGAACGTGTGCCCGTGCGTGAGCACACACAACTGACCGATCTGGATGGCGAACACCTGGGTGAAGTGACCAGCGGCCTGCTAGGCCCCACCATCAACCAGCCCATTGCCATGGGCTACGTGTCCCCCAGCCACGCGGCCATGGGCACGCGACTGCACGCCGTGGTGCGCGGCAAACCCGTGCCCATGGAAGTGGTGGCCATGCCCTTTGTGCCCACCCGTTATTACCGTGGATGATGGTGGCCGGTTGACCGCACACGGTTTTCAAGCTTTTTTTGCACCCAGCGCTTGACTGTATTCATTTGTTAGCTACTTTTTAATTTCCTACTCTGGAGCACCCCATGATCAAGTACACGCCCGACCACGAATGGCTCAACATCGATGGCGACACAGCCACCGTGGGCATCACCCACCACGCGCAAGACGCCCTGGGCGACGTGGTGTTTGTCGATTTGCCCGAAGTGGGCAAAACCTTTGCCCAGAAAGACGTGGCTGGTGTGGTCGAGTCCGTCAAAGCCGCCGCTGACGTGTACATGCCCGTGAGCGGTGAAATCACCGAAGTGAACGAAGCCCTGCGTGCAGACCCCGCGCTGGCCAACACCGACCCGCTGGGCGCCGGTTGGTTCTTCAAGGTCAAGCTGAGCAACGCCGCCGAAATCGACGGCCTGCTGGACGAAACCGCCTACAACGCCCTGGCCCAGTAAACACCGGCCCCGCGCTCCCCGGCGGCCCCGTGTCGCCGTTCTTCTGCCCCACAGGACACCCGCACCATGTCGATGCCCACCGCTCAGTCATCAGCCCTGCCCCTGACCCAGCTGGAAAACGCCAGCGAATTCATTGCCCGCCACATCGGCGTGAGCGAGGCCGACGAGGCCCACATGCTCAGCGTGATTGGTGAAGCCTCGCGCCGTGCGCTGATCGACAGCATCGTGCCGCGCAGCATTGCGCGCAGCACCGACATGGACCTGCCCCTGCCCGTGACCGAGGCCGCCGCATTGGCCGAGCTGAAAGCGGTTGCGGCGCTCAACACGCCCATGAAAAGCTTCATCGGTCAGGGCTACCACGGCACCCACACGCCCGGCGTGATCCTGCGCAACATCCTGGAAAACCCCGCCTGGTACACCGCCTACACGCCCTACCAGGCCGAGATTTCCCAGGGCCGGATGGAGGCTCTGGTCAACTTCCAGACCATGGTGACCGACCTGACAGGCCTTCCCATGGCCAACGCCAGCATGCTGGACGAGGCCACCGCAGCGGCTGAAGCCATGACGCTGGCGGCCCGTGCGGGCAAATCGAAATCCAACGTGTTTTACGTGGACGACCAAGTGTTGCCCCAAACCCTGGAAGTCATCCAGACCCGCGCACGCCCGCTGGGCATCGAGGTGCGCACCTGCACCGGTTCAGAAGCCCTGGAAAACGACAGTTTTGCCGTGTTGCTGCAGTACCCCGAGGTGAGCGGTGTGGTGCGAGATGACCGGGAGTGGATTCAAACCTACAAAGCCAAAGGCGGCGTGGTCATCGTGGCGGCCGACCTGCTGGCCCTCACGCTGCTGGTACCCCCCGGCGAATTCGGTGCCGACATTGCCGTGGGCACCACCCAACGCTTTGGCATGCCCATGGGCGCGGGCGGCCCGCACGCCGCGTACATGGCCTGCCGCGACGAGTTCAAACGCTCCATGCCCGGTCGCCTGGTGGGCGTGAGTGTGGATGCCCACGGCAACCCCGCGTACCGCCTGGCGCTACAGACCCGAGAGCAACACATCCGCCGCGAAAAAGCCACCAGCAACATTTGCACGGCACAGGTGCTGCCGGCGGTGGTGGCCAGCATGTACGCCGTGTACCACGGCCCGACGGGCCTCACGCGCATTGCCCAGCGCGTGGCCAGCTACACCGCCATCCTCGCGGCAGGCTTGCAGCACCTGGGCTGCGAGCTGACCAACGACACCGCGTTTGACACCCTCACTGTGCGTTTGGTCACCCCGGCCGACGCTGAAACCGTGCTGGCCCGCGCCCTGTCGTGTGGTTTCAACCTGCGTTTGAGCCACGGCCGATGCGTGGGCATCACGCTGGACGAAACCACCACCCGCGAAGACATCGACGCACTGTGGGTCTGCTTCGCCCTCACCGGCCAAAGCATGCCCGAGGTGGGTGCGTTTGAAGGCGGCATTGAGCCGCTCATTCCCTTGTCGCTGCGCCGCACCAGCGCCTTCCTGACGCACCCGGTGTTCAACAGCCATCACTCTGAAACCGGCATGCTGCGCTACATCCGCAAGCTGAGCGACAAAGACCTGGCGCTGGACCGCAGCATGATTCCGCTGGGCAGCTGTACCATGAAGCTCAACGCCACGGCCGAGATGATTCCCATCACCTGGCCCGAGTTTGCCAACGTGCACCCATTTGCCCCGGCCGACCAACTGGAAGGCTACCGCCTGCTGGACGAACAGCTGCGCGCCTGGCTGTGCCAGGCCACCGGCTATGCCGGCATCAGCCTGCAGCCCAACGCCGGGTCACAAGGCGAATACGCCGGGCTGCTGGTCATCAAGGCCTGGCACGAAGCGCGGGGCGAAGGCCACCGCAACATCTGCCTGATTCCCAGCAGCGCCCACGGCACCAACCCCGCGTCGGCCCAGATGGTGGGCATGACGGTGGTCGTCACCAAATGCGACGACCAGGGCAACGTGGACATGGCCGACCTGCAAGCCAAGTGCGAACAGCACAGCGCCCACCTGGCTGCGGTGATGATCACCTACCCCAGCACCCACGGCGTGTTTGAAACCAGCGTGAAAGAGCTGTGCGCCCTGGTGCACAGGCACGGTGGCCGCGTGTACGTGGACGGCGCCAACATGAACGCCCTGGTGGGCGTGGCCGCGCCCGGCGAGTTTGGCGGCGACGTCAGCCACCTGAACTTGCACAAAACCTTCTGCATTCCGCACGGCGGTGGCGGTCCCGGCGTGGGGCCCGTGTGTGTGGTGGAAGACCTGGTGCCCTACCTGCCCGGCCACGCCACGGCCGGGCTGCCCGTCAATGGCGTGGGTGCCGTCAGCGCGGTGCTGCCCATCAGCTGGATGTACATCCGCATGATGGGGGCCGATGGCCTGAAGCACGCCACCGAAACGGCCATTCTGAGCGCCAACTACATCAGCAAGCGCCTGAAGGACCACTACCCCACGCTGTACGCGAGCGAAAACGGGCACGTGGCGCACGAGTGCATCTTGGACCTGCGAGGCCTGAAAGACACCAGTGGCGTGATGGCCGAAGACGTGGCCAAGCGCCTGATGGACTATGGCTTCCACGCACCCACGCTCAGCTTCCCCGTGCCCAACACGCTGATGGTGGAGCCCACCGAGAGCGAAACGCTGCAAGAGCTGGACCGCTTCATCGACGCGAGAGGTGCGCAAAGTGGAAGCCGGTGAATGGCCGCAAGACAACAACCCGCTCAAAGCGGCGCCCCACACCGCCGCCAGCCTGCTGGGTGCGGAGTGGAACCGCCCCTACCCGCGTGAGCTGGGTGCCTTCCCCGTGGCCAGCCTGAAAAACGTGAAGTACTGGCCACCCGTGGGCCGGGTGGACAACGTGTACGGCGACCGCAACCTGTTCTGCAGCTGCCTGCCCGTGGGCAGCTACGAGAGCTGAAATTCAGAATCAAAAAGACCTCCAGCGCTTGATAGATATGGATTTACAGCTATTGTTGTTGGACTTTGAGTCCACCGACAACGGCGACGACACCCACACGCTGGAAGCCATGGCCAGCGTGCCCCCTGCACGGGTGAGTGACGTGCTGGCCGAAGTCACGGCCGTTCTGACCTGGGCGCACCAGCACCTACCTGACGGCCCCCAACCGCTGGACGACGGTGGGCAATGGGATGCATGGCTGCAATGGCTGGCAGATGACGGTGTCGTTCGGACGCTGCCATTGCCAGACCCGGCGCACACCCGGCCTGAGGGCGGTGCAGGCGCGCTGCATGCATTCCCGGTTGACGCCCGCTGGCTGACCTTCACTCTCACCATGGTGCTGCCGTCAGCGAGTTTGCCGCTGCCATGGGCCGAGTGACCACCCCACACACCAGCCGCGACTGAGGCACGCCACTCTGGTGCACATCGACGCACCAGAGGCAAGCAAGCACTGCACAGGTGCACAACCGCACCCCAAAAGCGCACGAGTGCGGTGCACCCGGGTTTCCATCAATGCCAAAAAGCTGAAGCTGGTAGACAATTTTGTATACACACCAGTGTTCAGCTTTGCGAGCGGGCATGGGTTTAATCAACCTGCCCAGCGCCATCCGGCCTCTCGGGGCTTCAAGCTGGCACCGTAATTGCTTTGGATACACATACCCTTTCTTTGACTGTTCCTGTCCCTCTGGAGTCCGCATGATCAAACGTCATTTCCTCAAAGCCACCTCTGCAGCGCTTGCGTTGGCAGGCCTGTTTGCCGTGGGCAGCGCACAAGCGCAGAACAAACCCATCAAGTTCCAGCTGGACTGGCGCTTCGAGGGCCCATCAGCCTTGTTCCTGCAGCCGGTCGCCAAGGGTTACTTCAAAGATGCCGGCCTGGACGTGACCGTGGACGCCGGCAACGGCTCGGGCGCCACCGTGACACGCGTGGCCTCTGGCACCTACGACATGGGCTTTGCCGACATGGCCGCGCTGATGGAGTTCCACGCCAACAACCCCGACGCGCCCAACAAGCCCGTGGCCGTGATGATGGTCTACAACAACACGCCCGCTGCCGTGCTGGCCCTCAAAAAGTCTGGCATCAAAACGCCTGCCGACCTGAGCGGCAAGAAGCTGGGTGCACCTGTGTTCGACGCAGGCCGCAAGGCATTCCCCATCTTCGAAAAAGCCAACAACGTGTCCAACGTGGCGTGGACGGCCATGGACCCTCCTCTGCGTGAAACCATGCTGGTGCGCGGCGACATCGACGCCATCACCGGTTTCTCGTTCACCTCGCTGCTGAACCTGGAAGCGCGTGGCATCAAAACCGAAGACATCGTGGTGATGCCCTACGCAGACCACGGCGTGAAGCTGTACGGCAACGCCATCATCGTCAACCCCAAAATGTTGAAAGAGAACCCCACTGCCGTGAAAGCGTTCCTGACCGCCTTCGCCAAAGGTGCCAAAGAGGCCATGGCCAACCCGGCTGCAGCCATTGCCCTCGTGAAAGAACGCGACGGCATCATCAACGTGGCACTGGAAACACGCCGACTGCAACTGGCCATCGACTCCGTGGTGGCCAGCCCTGACGCACGCAAAGAAGGTTTTGGCCGCATCAACGACGGCCGCATGGCACTGATGGCCAGCCAGGTGTCCGATGCCTACAAAACCAAAAACCGCGTGGACGTGAAAGCCGTGTGGGACGGCTCCGCCATGCCCGATGCCGCCGCGCTGGACATCCTGCCCAAGGCCAAGAAGTAAACCTTCTCGCCCATCCCTTTGTCTGTGGCCCAACGGCCAGTTTGTCCGCACGGACGGCTGGCCGTTTTCATGAAAACACCCCGCCATGTCCGAGCCCACTGTGTCCACCCCTGCCTCCAACGCCCCATTTGTGGATTTCCGCAACGTCTGGTTGGCCTACAACGATGAACTTCACGCCAAAGGCATTTTTGCCGTGGAGGACATCAACCTGCAGGTAACTCAGGGAGAGTTCATCGCCATCGTGGGACCTTCGGGCTGTGGCAAATCCACCTTCATGAAGCTGACCACCGGCCTCAAACGCCCCAGCCTGGGCCATATTTTTGTGGACGGGCAACCGGTGGACGGGCCACTCAAAATTTCCGGCATGGCCTTCCAAGCCCCATCGCTGTTGCCATGGCGTACCACGCTGGACAACGTGTTGTTGCCCCTGGAAATCGTCGAACCCCACCGCAGCCAATTCAAGGCCAAACGCAAGGAGTACGAAGCCCGCGCCAGCAAATTGTTGGAGAGCGTGGGCTTGGGCGGCATGGAAAAAAAGTTTCCGTGGCAGCTGTCGGGCGGGATGCAACAGCGCGCCAGCATTTGCCGCGCGCTCATCCACGAACCCAAAATGCTCCTGCTGGACGAGCCCTTCGGTGCGCTCGATGCGTTCACCCGCGAAGAACTCTGGTGCACCCTGCGCGACCTGCAGGCCGCGCAGAAATTCAACGTCATCCTGGTCACACACGACCTGCGTGAAAGCGTGTTCCTGGCCGACACGGTGTATGTCATGAGCAAGAGCCCCGGGCGGTTTGTGGTCAAGCGAGACATCGACCTGCCCCGCCCCCGGGACTTGGAGGTGACGTACACCCCCCACTTCACCGACATCGTGCATGAGCTGCGCGGTCACATCGGTGCCATGCGCAAAAGCGGGGCCGGTGCGGCCATCACCCAGTAAACCATCGAAAGCACGCCATGAACAAGAAACAGAAAGAAGCCTGGGCCCCCTGGCTGCTGCTGCTGGCCACCGTTGTGCTGTGGCAAATCATTTGCTCGGCTTTCAACGTGTCGGAATTCATTTTCCCCAGCCCCATTCGCATCTGGGAACAAACGCTGGAACACAGCGGCACCATCGCGGGCCACGCCTGGCGCACCTTCTGGGTGACGATGGTGGGCTTTGCCATTGCCATCGTGGTAGGTGTGCTGCTGGGTTTTCTGATCGGCAGCTCGCGCTTGGCCTACGCAGCGGTGTACCCGCTCATGACCGCATTCAATGCGCTGCCCAAAGCCGCCTTTGTGCCCATTCTGGTGGTGTGGTTCGGCATTGGTGTGGGCCCTGCGGTGCTGACGGCCTTCCTGATCAGCTTCTTCCCCATCATGGTGAACATCGCCACCGGCCTGGCCACTCTGGAGCCCGAACTGGAAGACGTGCTGCGCGTGCTGGGTGCCAAGCGCTGGGACGTGCTGACCAAAGTCGGCCTGCCCCGCTCCATGCCCTATTTTTACGGCTCGCTGAAAGTGGCGATCACGCTGGCATTTGTGGGCACCACGGTGTCTGAAATGACGGCTTCTGACCAAGGCATTGGGTACCTGCTGATTTCAGCCGGTTCGTCTATGCAAATGGGCCTGGCTTTCAGCGGCCTGCTGACCGTAGGCGTCATGGCCATGGCCATGTACGAACTGTTCAGCCTGGTGGAAAAGCACACCACCGCCTGGGCACACCGCGGTTCACAAGGTGAGTGACGTGGCGCTGGTGCAACCCGCTGCCCTCACGCAGGCGCAGTTGCACCGCCACTTGCTGCGCGCGGATGCCGTGGCGCGGCGCGCCATGGCCATGGGCCGCCACCCCTTTGGTGCCTTGCTGGTCGGGCCCGATGGGGAAACCGTGCTGGCCGAGCAAGGCAACATCGACACCGTGCACCACGCCGAGGCCACCCTGGCCCGCACCGTGTCTTTGAACTACCCCGCCAGCTTTCTGTGGGGCTGCACCCTGGTCACCACGTTCGAACCCTGTGCCATGTGCACCGGCACCATTTACTGGGCACACATTGGGCACATTGCCTACGGTGCCAGTGAACAAGCCTTGCTGGCCTTGACTGGCAACCACCCCGACAACCCCACACTCAGCCTGCCGTGCCGCGAGGTGGTGGCACGGGGGCAAAAGCCTCTGCGCATCACCGGGCCAGTGGCCGATCTGGAACCGGCGCTGGTGGCCACACACCGCGATTTCTGGCAACAGCACTGAGCACACTGTCAGCCTGTTCGCCCCATGCCCTGGAACGCCAGCCTCTCGCTCGACTACCGGTTTGACGCACCCCGCACACTGCTGCGGTTTGCACACGATGGCCCGCTGCGCGTGCTGCAAAGCCTGTACCCGGAAGGCAATGGCATTTGCCACAACGTGTTGGTGCATCCACCCGGTGGGCTGGTGGAGGGCGACACGCTGAACATTGGTGTATCGGTAGCGCCTCAGGCACATGCCTTGGTCAGCACCCCAGGCGCGACGCGTTTTTACAAAAGCACCGGGCAAGCGGCCACCCAGGCCGTGAACCTCACGCTGGCCGAAAACGCCCGGCTGGAGTGGCTGCCACTGGAAACCATCGCCTATCCTGGCTGCCAGGCGGTGAACCAATTGCACATGGACCTGGCCAACGGTGCCGAGTTGCTCGCCTGGGACGTCACTGCGCTGGGCCTACCCGGTGCACAGCAAGCTTTCAACACCGGCCACATCAACCAAACCCTGCACTGGCCCGGGGTATGGCGCGAGCAAGCACACCTGTCTGCTGCAGACACCGCGCTGCTCGACAGTCCCTTGGGGCTGGCAGGGCAGCGCTGCATGGGCACGCTGTTGTTGGCCTGTGGCACACCCATGACCACTCTGCGCCGTGAACAACTGCTGGAGACCGTGCGCGCAGCCGTGGCACATCACCCGCTGGCCACCACCACCGGAGCCACCTGCCCCAACGAACGCGTGATGGTGGTCCGCACCCTGAGCCCGCTGGTAGAGCCAGCCATGGACCTGTTCAAACACCTTTGGGCGCAGTTGCGCCCGGCAATCTGGGGGCTGGGTCAACGCCCCCCCCGCATCTGGGGCGTTTAGAGCATCACTGAAAGCGGCACATCGCGCTAAGCTTGGGGCAATCTACCGTTTGATTGCACACCCCCACACGCCATGCCCTTACAGCGCCTGCTCACGAACCGACGACTGGGGTGGATCTTCTGCGGCTGGCTGTGCCTGGTCGCATTGGCGGGCAACGTCCACGCCAAAACACCGGCAGGAGCAGAGGTCAAAACACTCACGCTGGGTGTGTTTGCTTTCCGTCCTAAACCGGTCATGCAAGAGCGGTACGACGCTTTGGGCGAGTACCTGTCTGAACAACTGCCCGGCATTCGCGTGCGCGTGCTGCCGCTGCTCAACAACGAGTTGGAGCAGGCACTGCAAGACCAAGGCGTTGACTTTGTGCTGACCAACCCCTCGCACTACATCAAGTTGCGGGAACACGGGCGGCTGTCGGGAGCCCTGGCCACCATGGTGGTTCGCCAGGGCAACCGGGGCATTTATGGCATTGGCTCGGCCATCGTCCGACGCAAAGACAGAACCGACATCAAAACGCTGCAGGACATTGCCGACAAGCGGGTGGCCATCGCGGGCAAAGAATACCTGGGCTCCTACATGGCCCCAGCTGCCGAGTTGATGCGCAATGGTGTGGACCTGGACAGCATCACCTGGGTGGAAACCACCCAACCGGTGGACCAAGTGGTCACCTCGGTGCTGAACGGCAAGGCCGAAGTGGGGTTCATGCGCACCGGAGTGCTTGAAGACCTGGAGCGCGAAGGCAAACTGGCACAGGGCGCACTGGAGGTGGTCAACCCCATCCACCACGCCGGATTCGAGCAGCGCACATCCACACGGCTCTACCCTGACTGGCCTTTCCTGTCGATGCTCCATGTGGACGCGGTCACCAGCCAGCGTGTGGCCACGGCACTCATGACGCTCAACCCTAACCACCCGGCGGCACTGAACGCAGGCATTTACGGGTTCACCATTCCGGCAGACTACGCCCCCGTGGAAGAAGCCATGCGCGACCTGCGCATGGCCCCGTTTGACAGCACACCGGTGGTCAACCTGGCCGACATCTGGCGGCGTTACCGGGACTGGTTGACCGCTCTGGGCCTGGCCGCGTTGCTGGTGCTGGGCCTGACGCGGGGACTGGTGCTGAACACACGCCGATTGCTGGCCGTGCAAAAAACATTGCAGCGCGAACGACAGGATTTGCAGGCCGCATCTGCCCAGCGCGACTACCTGCTGGAAGCCAGCCCCGTCATGATCTACATCCTGCGTGTGGCCCGGCACCAGACAGAGCCTATCTGGGTCAGCGGCAACATCACACGCCTGCTCGGCTACTCCACCGAAGATGCCCTGAAACGCGAGTGGTGGAGCAGCCATCTGCACCCCGACGACCGGGATCAGGCCATTGCCAACGTTCGCGGATTGCACCAGAGCGGTGAGGTGCGCCAGACCTTCCGCTTTGCCAACGCAGAAGGCAAGTACCTGTGGTTCCAAGACGAGCTGCGGCTGCTCAATTCTGCCGATGGCCGCACCGAGGCCGTGGGCGTGTGGCGGGACATCACACAGGCCAAAGAAAATGAAGACAACCTGCGTTTGGCTGCCAGCGTGTTTGCCAACAGCTATGACGCGATCCTGATCACAGATACAGAGCACCGCATCGCCGAAACCAACCCCGCCTTCACCCGTATCACCGGCCGCCAGGCCAACGAGGTGCTGGGCCTCACCCTCGACGTGTTGGCCACCCCCAGCGACGAAAGCGCACATGCCCTGGCACAGGTTTACGCAGGCCTCGACGGGCAGGGCCACTGGCAAGGCGAGCTGGTCCTGGCAATGCACCGGGGCAGCCCACTGGTGTGCGCGCTGTCTGCATCGGCCGTGCGCGGCAGCGACCAGCAAGCGCTGCACCACGTGGTGGTGTTCTCAGACATCAGCCACCTCAAGGCCCACCAGGCCGAGTTGGACCGGCTCGCCCACTACGACCCCCTCACTGGCGTGCCCAACCGCCGCATGCTGGTCGACCGCCTGAACCAGGCAGTGGCCCGCGCCCGGCGCAACGGCAAATCGCTGGCCGTGTGTTACCTCGACCTGGATGACTTCAAACCCGTGAATGACCGATTCGGTCACGCCATGGGCGATCGGCTGCTGGTCACCATCACCCAGCGCATGCTCCAGACCCTGCGAGCAGAAGACACCCTGGCCCGCTTGGGGGGAGACGAGTTTGTGCTGCTGCTGTCCGACCTGAGCGGACCCAACGAGTGGGAACGTGTGCTGGAGCGCGTGTTGGCCGCCGTGAAACTGCCCGTGGCGCTGGCCGACGTCAGTGCCATCGTGTCGGCGAGCGTAGGTGTGACCTTGTTCCCGGCCGACGATGTCGATGCCGACACCCTGCTTCGACACGCGGACCAGGCCATGTACCGCGCCAAGCAGGCAGGGCGCAACCGCCACCACCTGTTCGACCTGGCGCAGGACCGCGAGGTGCAGGTTCAGCGCGAACTCGTCACCCGCCTGGCCGAGGCGCTGGCAGATGGTGAACTGCGGCTGTATTACCAGCCCAAAGTCGACATGGACACCGGCGAGGTGATTGGGGCGGAAGCACTCATCCGGTGGCAACACCCGGAGCAAGGCCTGCTGTCACCTGCCGCCTTCCTGTGGCACATGGATGGCACCGACCTGGAGGTGCAGGTGGGCGAGTGGGTCATTGAAACCGCGCTGTCGCAGATCACCCTGTGGCGGGCAGCGGGCAACCTCCTCCCGTCGGGGGCCAGCGTGAGCGTCAACCTGAGCGGCACACAATTGCTCAAACCCGGCTTCAGGGTCTGGTTGAACAACACGCTGCAGCGCTACCCTGAGGTGCAGCAAGGCGACCTGGAGCTGGAAATTCTGGAGAGCGCTGCCTTGGCAGACATGCAAACCGCAGCCAATGTCATGTCCGAATGCCGTGAACTGGGCGTGCGTTTTGCCCTTGACGATTTTGGCACCGGTTATTCATCGCTGGCCTATTTCCGCAAGCTGCCCCTTGACCTGATCAAGATCGACCAGAGCTTTGTGCGCGACATGCTGACCGACCCTGAAGACCACGGCATTGTGCAAAGCGTGGTGTACCTGGCGCATGCGTTCAATCGCCCGGTGATTGCCGAGGGAGTTGAAACGCTGGAACATGCCGCTGCACTGCTTGCCCTGGGGTGCCACCAGGCGCAGGGCTACGGCATTGGTCGGCCCATGCCGGCCGCCGACTGGCCCGCATGGGTGTCTCACTGGCACACGATCAAGGCGTGGGAAACCCTGCGCTCCAACGTGCAGCCGGCGAAAATTTAAATAGCTGTCAATGCAATGCAGTCAAGCACCAGAGGCATTTTTTTCATGTTTTTCTGTCACGGCAGCGCTGCCCGGGTGGTGGTGCGGGCGGTCCCATTGCCAGGCACCTGAATTTCCCTGGTCAAAATCCAGTGGCAACCAACGCCCACCGACAACGACACGTGAAACGAACACGGAGAAGCAATGAACAGCTCGGAACGATCCATTTCAATCGGGAAACTGGCTGTGGCCGTTTCCTTGTCGATCTTTTTGGGAGAGGCGCTGATCATGAAAGGCCTTGAGGCCTTCCCAGGCCTGCCAGAAAGCTGCGTTGCATTGCTGGATGCCGGCATCCTCGTGTTGTTCACCCTGCCCTTTGTGTATTACTTTGCGTTCATGCCTCTGGAGCGCCAGGTCACCCTGCTGAAAGCAAACGAGGTAGAGCTGAACCGCAAACACCGCGAACTTTCCGATGCCAACGCCCTGAACGCGGCAAACGAGGCCAAATACGCCAACCTCTTCGATTTCGCGCCAGTGGGTTACATGTTGGTAGACCACCAAGGTCTGATTCTCGAAATCAATCAAACCGGCGCAGACCTTCTGGGTACTTCCAAACTGACCGCGTCCAAAAAAAACCTGACGGCGTTTCTGGCGGGAGATGAGTCGGACCACTGGAAGGACTTTCGGCGCAACGTGTCTGAATCCAGCACCAAACTGGACTGCAAATTGCTCATCACCCGCCAAGATGGAACGACGTTTTATGCCTTGCTGGAAGGCCTGCACGAGACCGCTGGCATTGAGACCCATATGCGGATTTCATTCACCGACATCACACAAGAAGATTTCATGCACCTCAAGGACTGAACAGATCTTTGCACCCCATCATTGGCGTGCGGAAAAGGCTGGGGAATGTTGCCCTCGGCACCTAGCAGCACGTCTTCCCTGATGGTGGCGGTGGCCTGGGCGGAGAAGCTGGTCAGGCCCAATGTGACCACGGTGGGGGCAGCTGACAGAGCCTTGAGGGTAAAGCGGCGTGTGGAACGGGAAGACGCTTGCATGTTGGGTACTCCAGAGGTTGAGTCAGAGAAAAAGCACATCCGCCGTTCGAATGCCTCAATACTCGGGAAAACCCGCTCAAACGTCTGCACGCCGCATGGAGCACACACCCGCTGGCTGGGTTAAGCTTTTTGCCGGAATAGGAACGTTGCTAAAAAGGTTTCAGCTTATGTGGTCACGCTTGTGGGTCTGGTGCATGGGGTTGGCATGGGGTGTTGCAGCGGCCCAGGCCTTGCCACCTGTTCAGGTAGCAGTTCTGCCCACCCTGACAGCCAAAGCACTGCTCACCCAATACCAACCACTGCGGGTTTACCTGGAGCGCGAACTGCAGCGCCCGGTGGACATGCGCACGGCCCCAGACTTCAAGCGCTTTCATGCCGAAACCCTGTCGGGCAACGTCGACTTGGTGCTCACCGCTGCCCACCTGGCGCGCCACGCGCAGACAGAGGCGGGCTACATCCCCCTGGCTACTTACACCTCACCCAACCAGCCCACCGTGGTGATGGCGCAGCGCAAGCCCGTGCAGTCGGTGGCGGAACTGCGAGGGCAGACGCTGGCCGTGTTCGACCCCGTGGCGCTGGTGGTGCTGGAGGTTCAGCAATGGCTGGCAGACCAGGGTCTGCAAGCCGGGCGGGATTACAAAGTTGCGGTGTTTCCCAGCCACGCCAGCGTGGCCCATGCGGTGATGGGCGGGGATGCCCTGCTGGGTGTGACGGCCACCGTGGGGCTCAACTTTTACACCGCAGAAATGAAAGAGCAACTGCGCGTGTTTGCAGACCGGCCCTCGGTACCTGCCCTGGTGTGGATGTTGCACCCGCGCCTGTCAGCGCAGGCACAGCGGCTCAAGGCGGCCTTCCTGGCGTTTGGGCAGTCAACCGAGGGCAAGCAGTTTTTTGCTTCCAACGGGTACCGCGGTTTTCGCGCCATTGAAGACCGTGAGTTGGCAGCATTGGACCGATCGGCGCGCGAAGCCGCTGCGCTGCTCAAGGGCGCTCAGTGAGCCCAGGCCTGTTTGTGTCGCTTCGGGCGCGGCTTGTGCTGGCCAGCGTGTTGGTTGAGATCATCATGCTCAGCATGCTGGTTTTCAACAGCCTGCGTCTGACGAACGAAGCGCTGCTCAAACAGGCCGAGGTGCGCGTGGCCGAACTCAACGTGCTGTTCAACGCCGCGCTGGGGCCCTCGCTGGCCGAGCGCGACTACGGCACCTTGGGCGATATCCTCAACAGCATCCGGCGCGAGGAAGGCATCACCTACCTGGTGCTGATTGACCGCAACGGCAAAGCGCTTGGCTCGGCAGGCCATCCCGAGCCACACAGCCTGCCCCCGGCCCAGGCCGCATTGGCCATGCCGCGCGAGGCGGGTGCGCCCTTCCACCTGAGCATTCCCATTCAGCTGGCTGGACAAAAGTTCGGGCAGTTGCATTACGGCCTGTCGTCGGGCTTTCTCAGTGGCCCCAAGGCCGATCTGCTCAAGCAAAGTCTGCTGATTGCGGCGGTAGAGGTGCTGCTGTCCATCGTGCTGCTGGCCGGATTGGGCCTGTGGCTCACCCGCCACATGGCCGAACTCAGCCGTGCCAGCCGCGCGGTGGCCGATGGCCAGTACGACACCCGCCTGCCCATCCACAGCCAGGACGAAGTGGGCCAATTGGCCGACAGTTTCAACCGCATGACGGTGGCCATCCGCAGCCGGGAACAGGAACAGCAACAGGCTGAAAATGGCTTGCGACAGGCACTGGAAGAGCTGAGCCTGTCCGACGCCACCCAGCGGCGCTACGCCCAGGAAGCACGCCAGGAGCGTGCCCGGCTGGTGTCCCTGCTGTCGGCCATGAACCTGGGTATCCTGTTCGCCGGGGCCGATGGGCGGGTGCTGTATCCCAACCCGGCCTTTTTGCGCATCTGGATGATCGGTCAAACTGACAACCTGGTGGGCATGCTGGCCACCGATGTGCTGGCGCACTCCACCAACATGCTGTCGCGGCCCGACCATTTTTCGCGCCATGTGCTGGCCATCCTGGAAACCCGGGAGGTGTCTGACAGCTTCGAGGTGCAGATGACCGACGGGCGCGTGGTCACACAGCTCAACTACCCTGTGCGCGACAGCGAAGGTGGCTTCATCGGGCACCTGTGGATTTACGAAGACGTCACGCACGAGCGCCAGACCGCCGCGCAACTGGTGTACCTGGCCGAGCGCGATGCACTCACGGGCTTGTACAACCGCCACCGGTTCCAGCAGGAACTGCAGCGCATGCTGACCGATGCCAGCCGCCACGGCGGCGAGGGTGCACTGCTGTTTTTCGACCTGGACGAATTCAAGGTCATCAACGACAACTTCGGGCACCGGGCGGGGGACGCGCTGCTGATTCGCGTGGCCAGCGAAGTGGGCACGCTGGTGCGCCGCAACGAAGTGCTCACCCGCCTGGGCGGCGACGAGTTTGCACTGCTGATGCCCACCGCCATGCGCGACGATGCCATCAAACTGGCCGAGCGGGTGGTGCGTGCGGTGGCCGCCATTCCGTTCCGGTTTGAGGGGCAGAACCTGCGCCTGACCACCAGCCTGGGCATTGCGCTGTACCCGAGCCAGGCGGCCGACATGGAAGAGCTGGTGGCCCACGCCGACGCAGCCATGTACCAGGCCAAGATGGCGGGCAAAAACACCTGGCGCATCTACAGCCCCGACCAGGACAAAAGCCGCGCCATGGTCGAACGGCTCACCTGGAACGACCGCATCACACAGGCGCTGGAGCAGGGCTTGCTGGAGCTGCATTTCCAGGGCATTTACCACACGGGCAGCGGAGAACTGGCTCACCTGGAGGCGCTGGTGCGGATGGCAGACGCCCAGCAGCCAGGGCAGCTCATCATGCCCGGCCACTTCATCCCGTTTGCAGAGCGCAGCGGCAAAGTGCTGGACATTGACCGCTGGGTGGTGGCCGAAAGCATCCGCCTGCTGGGCCAGCACCCGGCCATGCCCGACATTGCGGTGAACATCTCCGGCCGCTCATTTGACGACCCCAGCCTGCCCCGCTACATCGAAGAACAGTTGCGCCAGCATGGCGTGAAGCCTCGACGCCTGCAGGTGGAACTGACCGAAACCAGCGCCGTGAGCGATCTGGCCGATGCACAGCGTTTCATCGAGGCCTTGCGCGTGACGGGTTGCGGCATTTGCCTGGACGACTTTGGCAGCGGCTTTTCATCGTTTACCTACCTCAAGCACCTGTCGGTGGACACGGTGAAGATCGACGGTCTGTTTGTGCGCAACCTGCCCACCGACCGCAACAACCAGGTGTTCGTCAAAGCCATTGCCGACGTGGCCCGCGGACTGGGCAAGCGCACCGTGGCCGAGTTTGTGGAAGACGCGGCCACACTTGACATGCTGCGCAGCTTTGGCGTTGACATGGTGCAGGGCTACCACCTCGACAAGCCCCGCGCCAACCACCCCAGCATGGCCACCTGACGCGACCACACCCTGGGCAAACGCAGCATGTAATTTCTTAAAAACAGAAGTTAACTTCAATTAACGTCTGCTTTTTCAGAATTGTTAACCTGCCTACATTGTGGCTCTGGCTGAACCGGGTGCACTTCGCATCTGGCCACCGGCCAGTGATGAAAGGCACAAGTTCCATGCGCTCTTACCCTACCAACAGCCCCCAGGCGGCCGCCCGTGTGCTGGCAATGGCCCTGCTGGCAGATGGCCACTATTCCATGCTGGAACTGCAGGCCCTTGACCGCATGCGTGCCGCTCGCCGCCTCGGCCTGAGCCCGTCAGACTTCAAAGACGTGCTGACCGATTTTTGCCAGGACCTGCTCACCGCGCACCAAGGCCAGTGGACGGGTTCGTTCCAACGGCTCGATCCCCGTGTTCGCAACCTCCTGATGGGTGAAGTCACCGACCCGCAACTGCAACACGAAGTGATGCAACTGTGCACCGAAACCGTGAAAGCAGACGGCCACCTGGCCGAAGGGGAATTACAGATGATCGACGCTTTGTCTGGCACCTGGGCGCGCCGTCCTGGCCGTGCCCACGCCAGTGCATCAGCACAACCCGCCGTTGCCGAAAGCCTGTCATGAAAATGCTCGTCTGGGTGTTGTTTGCCGTGTTGATGGCCTTGTGGACGGGCTTTGTGGGCTTGTCGGCGGGCATCGTGGGCTGGCTGCTGTCAGCAGTGGGCGATGGTCAGGTCACCGGTGCGGCACAGGCTGTGGCGCAGTGGCCCATACCGGCGTGGCTGGGCGTGTGGGTGGACGTCAACCAGCTGGAAAGCCTGCAGGCCACTTGGCTGCAGGCCGTTCAGTGGCTCGGCGACGTGTTGCCCTCAGCCGGTGCGCTGACCGGCTGGGTGGTGCCCCTGCTGTGGGTGGTGTGGGGCGTGGTGAGCTTGTGCCTGCTGGCTGCGGCGGGTGTGGGTCACATGCTGGCCGGGCGCTCGGTCCGCCCTGGCTCAAGCCCAGGTAGTCGACCTGTTCACCCATTTGGGTGATGAGGGCAATGCCTGCGGTCAATGCCGCGCCAGGCCAGATTCACCACCACAGTGAATCATCCGCGTGAATGCACCAGTATTGCGCACTCACGCCACCGTGCAGGACACCACCATGGCGCATATGTTTTGGTCGCGCCGCACCTTGATGATGCGTTGCACGGGTGCGCCGCTGACCGCAGGCGAGGCCGGGCTCAGGGGGGGCAGCAGCTTCCATGCCACGCGCATGTTCACGCTGCGTGCAGGGTCAGTTGGCCTCAGCGGTGAAGGTCAGCCCTGCGTTCGCCTGCAGCCGCGCCATCAGCGGCTCGCCCATGGCAGCGGCGGGCGTCCAGATGCCGCCGGGTGTGCCCGTTGCGTCTTTGCGCAGGCACACCGCCGCCTCGGCAATCATTTTGGAGGTGGAACCGTAGCCCGGATCGCGGTCGCCGGTCACGCCCACGCGCAGCTGCTGGCCTCGGGCGTCGGTGCCCACGAACAGCACGTCATAGAAGCCAGCATCCCGCTCGGCCCGGGACGGGCCCTCGCCGGGTTTGGGGCCATCGTCTGAGCCCAGCGACTTGTCAGCGGCCACCGCATTGGCAATGGCTTCGCCCTTATATCCTGCGCCGGTGACCAGCATTTCGTCGTACACAAAGTCTGTGCCGTAGGCGTGGTTCAGCAGAAAGTTGGACCTGTGCACGTTGCGCGTGTTGATGGCCGCCATGATGAACGGTGCCACCCACAGACCCAACACCTCGTCCACCATGGGTTTGTGGCCGGGAGGCTGGCGGGGGCCCTCAAAGCCGGGCGTGAGCGAAAACGGGTTGCGCAACAGGTCCAGCACGGTGGGGTTGGTGGCGGCAGCTGCCATGGTGGCCTTGAGGCTGGCAGCGGTTCCGCCTGAAAACGAGCCTTTCATTTTGCGCACCCGGCCGCGCACACGGCTGGCGGGGTGGCCGAAGCGCTGGCGCATGTCGTTTTGCAGCTTGAACACGCCCAGGTCGAATGGGATGGAGTCGAACCCGCACGAAAACACAATGCGCGCGCCGCTGGCCTGCGCGGCGGCGTGGTGCGCGTCGATCATGTGGCGCATCCAGGCGGGCTCCATAGTCCACCCCTGCACTGGCGCACGCTGCCACCAGTTCGTTGCCATACAACTGGTAAGGGCCCACGGTGGTCAGCACCAGGCGGGTCTGGTCCATCAAGGCCCGAAGGCTGGCGGGGTTGGTGGTGTCGGTGACGATGAGCGGCGTGTCGGCCGGGGCACCCACTTCGTCGCGCACCGCGGCCAGTTTGTCGGCATTACGCCCGCCCATGGCCCAGCGCACGCCACTGCTTGGCGGGTAACGCCGCAGCAGGTACTCGACCACCAGGCGGCCCGTGAAGCCGGTGGCACCGTGAACCACGAGGTCAAAAGGTTTGGACATGGGAGAAATGGAGCGGCATTTTGAAACGCCCACCCACCGCCGACCTGTCACCGACGTTCCGGCCCCGCCGATGGCACGTGTATTGCTTCAAAGCCATGCTCGAAAGGCACCGTCCCATGGAACTGACCCTGAGCGTTCAGCCGACACGGTCGGCTGCCCCGAGCTGACTACCCTAGCAATGAGTGAAACGACATGGAACTGACTCCTCGGGAAAAAGACAAGCTGCTCATCTTCACCGCCGCCCTGCTGGCCGAGCGGCGCAAGGCCCGTGGCCTGAAGCTGAACTACCCCGAAGCCGTGGCACTCATCTCCGCGGCCGTGATGGAAGGTGCCCGCGACGGCAAAACCGTGGCCCAACTGATGAGCGAGGGCCGCGAGGTGCTGACCCGAGCCGACGTGATGGAGGGCATTGCCGAGATGATTCCGGACATTCAGGTGGAAGCCACCTTTCCCGACGGCACCAAGCTCGTCACGGTGCACCAGCCCATTTCCTGACCCAATTGAGAAACCTTAATACAGGAGCACACAATGCATATCCATCAAGCGCTGAAGTCTGTTTTTTCTTCTTTTTTATTGACCCTGGCCACCACCGGTGCGGCACTGGCCCACACCGGCGCAGACAGCGGCGGCCACCACGGCGCGTTCATGAGCGGGCTGCTGCACCCCTTGAGCGGCACCGACCACCTTGCCGCCATGGTGGCCGTGGGCATCTGGAGCGCGGTGGCCCTGCGCACCGCGTGGCAGGCACCACTGGCATTTGTGGCCTTGCTGGCCTTGGGGGCACTGGCTGGGTTTGCGGGCTTTCAGCCTCCCGGTGTGGAGCCAGCCATTGCCGCATCCATCGTGGTGCTGGGCTTGTTGATTTCTTGGCGCAAGGGGTTCCCGCTGGGCGGCGTGGTGTCGCTGGTGGGTGTGTTCGCGTTCTTCCATGGCGTGGCACACGGGTCTGAACTGGCCGGTGGCGCTCAATTGGCCGCGCTGGCTGGAATGGTCATCAGCACTGCAGGTCTGCACCTCGCAGGTGTGGGCCTGGGCCGCCTGGCTTTGGCCCACCGCCAGCGTGTGCGGCAGGCCGTGGGTGCCGCGTTGACCATGCTGGGCACCTGGCTGCTGATGCAGGCAGCCTGATCCACACGCCCCTCTTCCCCGGAGACACCATGACCCCAGGCGAATTTTTCGTAGACGAGGGCGAGCACGTCCTTAACCCCGGCCGCCCCACCCTCACGCTGGTGGTGACCAACACGGGTGACCGCCCCATTCAGGTGGGCTCGCACTACCACTTTGCCGAAACCAATTCGGCGCTGGGCTTTGACCGGGCTGCAGCCCACGGCATGCGCCTGAACCTGGGCAGCGGGTTGGCGGTGCGCTTTGAGCCGGGCCAGCAACGGACGGTGGAACTGGTGCCGCTGGCTGGCGAGCGCAAGGTGTACGGCTTTCGCGGCCTAGTGATGGGAGCACTCTGAACATGGCCACCATCAACAAGCGCGCCTATGCTGAAATTTACGGTCCCACCGTGGGCGACCGCGTGAGGCTGGCCGACACGCAACTCATCATCGAGGTGGAAGCCGACCACACGCTCAAAGCCGGTGGCTATGGCGAAGAGGTGAAGTTTGGCGGCGGCAAAACCATCCGCGACGGCATGGCGCAAAGCCAGCGCACACGCGCCGAGGGAGCCGTGGACACGGTGATGACCAACGCCCTCATCATCGACCACTGGGGCATCGTCAAGGCCGACATCGGCCTGAAAGACCACCGCATCGTTGCCATTGGCAAAGCGGGCAACCCCGACACCCAGCCGGGTGTGGACATCATCATTGGCCCCGGCACCGAAATCATCAGCTGCGAGGGCAGCATCGTCACCGCCGGGGGCATGGACAGCCACATCCACTTCATTTGCCCGCAGCAGATTGACGAGGCCGGCGGCACCGGCCCGGCCACCGGCACCTTTGCCACCACTTGCACCCCTGGCCCCTGGCACATCGAGCAAATGCTGCGCGCGGCAGACGCCTTCCCCATGAACCTGGGTTTTCTGGGTAAGGGCAACGCCAGCCTGCCCGCTGCGCTGCGCGAGCAAATTGACGCCGGCGCCATTGGCCTGAAGCTGCACGAAGACTGGGGCACCACCCCGGCCGCCATCGACAACTGCCTGACCGTGGCCGACGAAACCGACACGCAGGTGGCCATCCACACCGACACCCTGAATGAGAGCGGCTTTGTGGAAGACACCATTGCCGCCATCAAAGGCCGCTGCATCCACACCTTCCACACCGAAGGCGCAGGTGGCGGCCACGCCCCCGATATTTTGAAGATGGTGGGCGAGCCCTATGTGTTGCCCAGCAGCACCAACCCCACACGCCCCTACACCGTCAACACGCTGGACGAGCACGTGGACATGCTGATGGTGTGCCACCACCTCGACCCATCCATTGCCGAAGACCTGGCGTTTGCCGAAAGCCGCATTCGCAAAGAAACCATTGCGGCCGAAGACATCCTGCATGACCTGGGTGCCATCAGCATCATGAGCAGCGACAGCCAGGCCATGGGCCGCGTGGGCGAGGTGCTGATCCGCACATGAAGCAGCAGCGTGGCTGGCTGGCCCCCGCCGCCGGGCGCACTGAAGCCGTGGAAGCCAACCCCCGCAACGACAACTACCGCGTCAAGCGCTACATCGCCAAATACACCATCAACCCCGCGCTGGCGCACGGCATGACGCACGAAATTGGCTCGGTGGAAGTGGGCAAGTGGGCCGACCTGGTGGTTTGGAAACCCGCCTTCTTTGGCGTGAAACCGGCACTGGTGTTGAAGGGCGGCACCATCGCTCTGGCCGCCATGGGTGACCCGAATGCCAGCATTCCCACGCCGCAGCCCGTGCACTACCGCCCCATGTTCGGCAGCTTTGGCAGCAGCCTGACGCAAAGCAGCATCACTTTTGTGTCAAAAGCAGGCCTAGCGCTTGGTGTGAAAGACAAGTTTGCTCTGAAAAAGCAAGTTTCGGTGGTCAAGGACATTCGCCAGGTGCGCAAGGCCGACATGGTGCACAACGACCTGGCCCCGGCCATGGACATTGACCCGCAAAGCTATGCAGTGAAGGTCAATGGCGAACTGTTGACCTGCGAGGCCGCCACCGTGCTGCCCATGGCGCAGCGGTACTTTTTGTTTTGACCCACGCTGTGCCCGAAGCAAGGCATCGCACGTACAATTCAATGTACGTACAAATATTTGTACTTCATTGAAACGAGCCTGCCATGCAAGCCCTCAGCTATTCAGAAGCCCGCGCCAACCTGTCCAACCTGATGGACAAGGTCAACGATGACCACGCCCCCATGCTGGTCACCCGCCAGCGCGGCCGCCCCGTGGTGGTGATGAGCCTGGACGACTTCACCGCCTGGGAAGAAACCACCTACCTGCTGCGCAGCCCTGCCAACGCGCAACGGCTGACCCAAGCCATTGCCGCGCTGGACAGTGGTGCAGGCCAAGCGCACGATCTGGTGGAACCATGAGCCTGCCGCTGCGGTTTGGTCCGCAAGCCTGGGACGACTACCTGTATTGGCAAGCCACCGACAAAGCATTTGTGAGGCGCATCGACGAGCTGGTCAAAGCCATCCAGCGCGAACCCTTTGCTGGCATCGGAAAACCTGAACCCTTGAAGCACCACCTGGCAGGCTGGTGGTCGCGCCGCATCAACGATGAGCACCGCATCGTGTACCGCGTTCACGACGGCATGCTGGACATTGCCCAGCTTCGCTACCACTACGGCAATGGCTGATGGGGTGTCCGTCGCATGTCTAAGTGGCTGGTTTGCTGCCTGCACGCCCCAACAACAACAGGCCCAATCCCGCCAGCATGAGGCCGCCAAGGTACATACCGGCGCTCTCAAGCTGCAGCGCACCCGGTGCTGCCAGCGCCACGTTGCCTGCGGCCAGGCTGGCAATGCCCATGTACAGCGGCACGTGGGCATACGCCCACAGCCGCAGGCGCTTGCCGGCAGCGGCGTTGGACACATGGCGCTCGCCATGCCCTTTCACGCGGTCAAAGTACGCCTGCCACAACCCAAAACTGATCACTGCGCCGACCACTGCGGCCCTGACAGACGAGCCGTGCAGGTGCTCGCCATGATCGAGGGCGTGCACCACCGATGCCAGCCCCTCGCCCAAGAGGATGATGGTGAACAGGCCAAAGCGCTCGGGCAGGTGCTCGGGGTGCGGGGGCACGGTCGCTGTATACCGAGCCACCATCCACGGTGACATCAGGTCGAGCGCCAGGGCCAAGCCCCAGCAAGTCCAACTCAGCGGTCCAGGCAGGCCAATGCCCGTCAGCCATAACAAGGCCTGTGCGCCGTAAAGCGCGGTGTACACGCGGATCAAACCCGCCGCACCGCTCCACCGCCGCTCTGCCACATGGGCGAGTGCCAGAAGCAACTTGAACAACGCAATGCCCCCACCGAAGGCCCACGCCCGTTCGTCCAGCGGGGCCGATGCACCGTAGCCGATGAGCGACACCGCCGCAACCTGTGCAAAACCCACCAGACGCTGGCGGGGAAGGTCCAGGTCAAACCGTGTGGCGTGAAAGGTGTGGCCCAGCCAGCACCACCACATGGCCAGAAACGCCCAGGCAAACACCGCCACGCCCCCCAGGTCGTAGTGGTGGGCATAGGCACCCGAGAGCTGTGCCACCGCCACGACAAAGGCCAAGTCAAAAAACAGTTCAAACCAGGTGGCCTTGCGGCCGTGTGCATGAACGGGCACATCGCCCTGAATAGGTGCAGCTGACATGTCGGAGCCTCGTCAACCGCGCCGCAGCAGCGCGAATGCGAATTGGCGCCCATAACCCTGGCGGAAGGCCAGGTGAATCCAGGTCATCGCAAAAGGCTCCAGGTAACGCGCTGCCATCAGCGGTCCCATGTCCACGGCATCAAAGCCGATCAGCGTGGCCAATGCCATCACGCGCTTGCGCGCATCGGCATCGTCCCCACACACCGGCATCATGGGCGCGGCCTGCGGGTAGCGGGTGTCTGCCATGTTTTCAGCGCCGGTGGTGTTGAAGGCCTTGACCACACGGG
>JFJP01037662.1_pt1 | contig 24573 bp, 19 predicted proteins | sample 431651 | NCBI WGS metagenome assembly JFJP01 (sample SAMN02602958, study PRJNA72255) | Microbial mat metagenome, whole genome shotgun sequencing project. | biome: fresh water; feature: sink hole; material: water; isolation source: purple microbial (photo- and chemosynthetic) mats found in...
ATCCTGATGAATTAATTTTTTATGGCAACATGCTGATAGTTTTCAGTTATTCCTATAACAGCAAAACCGGAAGTGCCTTGAAAAAACTCATAGAAGCGAAAATAAAATCACTGGGAAATGGCACAAATAATGGAAGCTTACAGAGCGTTGACCAATCTGAAACAGCAGGATTGAACTATAAATATGTTGAAAGCTTTTCTGAAGGACTGGCCCGGGTGGGCACCGCGGACAAATGGGGCTTTATAGATAAAACAGGAAAAGAAGTTATTGCCTGTAAGTATGAGATTACCGATGAGTTCTCGGAGGGACTGGCAAAAGTGAAAACTGGCGGGAAATATGGCTTTATCGATAAATCAGGCAAAGAGATTATTCTTCCAAAATACGACTATGCTGCCAGTTTTGCTGAAGGATTAGCCCCTGTTCAACTGAATGGTAAATGGGGCTTTATTGACAAGACAGGCAAAGAGGTCATCCCCTTTAAGTATGATGTTGCTTATAAGTTTTATGAAGGGCTAGCCCTTGTTAAACTTGCCAGCAAATATGGCTATGTTGATAAAACGGGGAAAGAAATTATTCCTTGCAAATACGAAGATGCCTACGGTTTTTCAGAAGGAATCACTAACGTAATCCTGGACGGCAGGCAATTCCTGATCAGTAAATCCGGACAGGAACTGCAGGTCCCTAAAGAATATAAAATATATACGTTTCAGGACGGTCTTGCACCGGTGAACGTGGGAGATAAATACTGCTATATTGATAAAACCGGAAAGGTGATTCTACCGGCTGATTACGAAATTGCCGACAGTTTCAGGGAAGGTCTGGCATTGGTCAGGTCAGGCGGAAAATTTGGGTTTATCAATAAAACAGGGAAAGCAGTGATCCCATTTAAGTATGAATACCTCCAACCTTTCAGCGAAGGCATGGCTGCCTTTAAGGAAGGAAAGGTCTGGGGATTTATTGACAAAACGGGGAAGGAAGTTATACCGGCAAAATATGACAATATTTATGGTTTTACTGAAGGCTGTGCCGCTGTTGAACTGGGAGGAAAATGGAGATTCATCGATAAAACCGGCAAAGGTTTATAAGCAGTGTTTTTCAAATATTGAAAATTGGAATCGCCAACTCATTATGAATTGCAAGTCTCCAAGTATTTCTATTTGAAGTTGTTGTTCATAAAGCGATCTTTTCACCGTTCCTACTTCGCCAATAAATTCGTCTTTTATTTGGTCAAAAGTAAATATTTCCAATTCTTTCTCTTTATTATTCATTTTGGTATTTATACCCTTGCTCTTTCCATGCCTGCTCTCTGGCAATTTTCCATTTACTATCATTATCCAGATTGATAGATTTTAAATCACTTAATGCATCCTGAGCTGATATCTTAAGAATTATTTGATCGACATAATCATTTAAATACTTTTCAATAGTTTTATATCCAATGGTTTGAACCAAATTATCTTCTAATTGAACTTTAAATTCAGTCATAATTCCAAGTTTTAATAACAATTTTAAAAGTACAAAATATTAGAATTATTGCTACGAACTGTCTGAAAGTTTCCGACAACGTTCCATAAATGCAAAAAGTGAAAGAATTTCCCGCATGATTTTTCTTTGAAGTACTGCTTTTTACCTCGAATTCTTTGGGCTAACCCTATAAAAATATGTGTTTGTGAAAAACCTATTCGATTGGTTTGAAGAGGAACTCTTTGAAACGAAAAAGGGGGTGCATTTGCCGGTGTAATACCACCTGTATCAGTTTCGTAGTTTGAGCCAATACAATTGCAGATATGCCGCAGGGCTCCGATTTCTAATTCCTTTTTAATACTTCTTCGTATCCAATCTATTCACTTCTGTCAGGTTCATGGCTTTATAGTCGAGTGGTTCATAACTGCCGTAGTAATTCCCCTGAGCATCGGTATAGTAGTGTTTGTACTTGTCCTCCAAACGCACTCTTTCTCCGTTGTTTGGGTTTTCAAATTTTACTTCACCACCAATTACATCTCTTATACTTTCATTATTTCTGTCGTTCGAATTGTTTCTGTCGTTCGAAACTCCCTGATGAATATTGTTGATGGCTTCTCTGTAATTTTTTACATTTTCAAAGTCTTTCTGCGAAATTTCTGCATTGGCTGCATATCCCTTTCTATTTAATTCATTCACTTTCTGTTCCCATTCAGGATTGTACATGATGGTGCCACGCATGTGTTTCAACACATCATAAGCTGCATCCAAATTATTATTGGAAGTTATGATTGAAGGAAATGCCGCCCAGTTATAATATACTTCGCCATTCACATTATTCATTGTTAAAGTAAAACCACATTCTACTCTTATCAATTTTCCGCCAGGTAATTTTCCATCTATAAACGCATGTTTTGATGAAACTCCTTTAAATTGATTTTGATTACCCAAATCTTTTTCGCCTGTTATTTGAAATCGAAATCCCTGCTGTTGTAAATAAGGTAAAACGTATTGCTTTAAATAAATTAGTGCATCCATTGGCGGCAATTCAAAAGGTTGATATTGTTGTTGCAAACCCATTGAACGACTGGTTTCCCTTAGATTTCTGGCAGTAGGTCCGTCAGCATAATAATAAGGAGTATAAGGCAATATTTCTACTGATGAATTATTGTCGCCCGATACTGTTTTTACATAAATTTGATTAACCGGCACTGAGCCATTCCAAATTCTTGTAAACGAATTTTGTGCTTGCCAGTCAGTGGGAATTTGTAAAATGATAGCTGAAATATTATTGATACCGGGGTCTGTAATTTCATAACCTTTGTACTGCCGAACACTACTTGTGCCTGAATTATTGATTGGTGTTAGTTTTACATATTTAATACCATTTTTTGCTGTTAAGCTGGTTTCTTTTTGAGCCGTGCTGTTACACGATGCAAAAACGAATAAGGCAAATAAAATAAACAGTGATTGTTTTTTCATCTCATTATTTTTGATTTATATTTATTTTCAGGACATGTTTCATATTTAAGATCAAACTTTTATGAATAAAAAATTCCCAAAACTACAGCCATTTATGTTTGGTTGCCAGCATGATAATCTGCGCCCGCGAACTTACATGCAGTTTTTCGTAAATGTTGGCAATGTGTTTCCTTACGGTTAATGTACTGATATTTAATTCAGCCGCGATACGCTTGGCATCCCAGCCGCTGATCATGTTTTGTAGTATTTCCTTTTCACGCTGGGTGATGCTTTCCGGAATTTCGTTTGTTGCACTTGTCCCATTTTCAGTATTTACAGACCTACTCAAAAGATTAAGGGCTTTCCTTGCAATAGCCGGGCTCATTGGAGCGCCTCCGGTTTCCAGGATATCAATTACAGACTCTTCCAAAACTGAAGCTGGTTCGTGTTTTAACAAATAACCGGAAGCTCCGGCTTTAATTGCGTCAAAAATTTTAGAGTCATCATCGAAAATAGTCAACACAATAAAATGTATTTGAGGATAAAGCGATTTTGCAATCCTGATTGTTTCGATACCATCCATTTCAGGCATTTTCAAATCCATAAAAATAACCTGTGGCATCTCGGTGTGAAACAATCCTTTCAGTTTTTCGAGACATTCACGTCCATTATTGGCACTAAAAATAAGTCGTAATTTGCCTGATAAACTTAATTTTTGCATAAACGTGTTTCGGTTTACTGCATTATCTTCAGCCAGAGCAATCCTGAATTCCATGTATATTTTAATTTAATGTTTGTTTTTTGTCGGGGCAAATAGTAACAACAGTGCCACTTGGGGTATTATTACTCCAGGTTATTTCCCATCCCACTATATCAGCCCGTGCCCTCATGTTTCGCAAACCATTTCCTTCAGACTTTTTAACCTCGTTTTCCCCTGAAGTTCCTTTGCCAAAATCTTTAATTTCCACCTTCCAACCCGAATTCTCCTCAAAAATGATTTCCAACCGGTTGGTTCTGCTATGTTTTACGGCATTTGTAACGGCTTCCTGAATGATCCGGAAAAGGTGAAAGGCATGAGTAGATTTCAATTCTGTATCATTATTAATATTTTCCAGAACAACCATATCAATGCCACTATAACTTTTCCCAAGTTGGCTGAGAAACACTTTGATATGGTCGCTAATTGCAGTTAAAGTCAGGTTATCACGATTCAATGCCCAAATGGTGTCGCCCAATTGTGACACTATTGATTGTGAGTTCTTGTTTAATTCCTGCAAAGCGGTTTTGTACTTCTCGTCAAAATCTCCGATGTTAAATAAATCCAGATTCGAAGCTATTGATGCGGCATAAGCGCCAAGGTTATCATGAAGGTCAGCCGCAATACGTTTGCGTTCATTTTCTTCGGCATCAGCAACAGCCAGCAACGAGATTCCCTTTTCTTTTTCGATAGCATCGGCTACTTTATTTTTTTGTTTTTGATGGTAATTTCTGAAAAGGAACAAGGCAACGGCTACAATCACCAGTAACAGCAACAATGAAAATAATATTTGGTTGTTTTTTTGCGCAATAGTTACCTTTTGGAGCATAATTGTATTTTCTTTTTGCTCCACATCGTATTTGGTCTGAACTTCGGCAATCGCTTTCTCTGTTCGGACCGTATAGAACGAATCTTTTGCCTGAATAATCTGTTCCAGCATATTCTGATAGGCAACCTGATCTCCCTTTATTTTGTAGCAGCGTGCCAAAGCTTCATAATAAAGTAATTTCTGCCCGATATCATTCACAAAAACCGTTGCTGTGTCGGTTCTTTGATACAGATCTCCGCTAACCAGTTGCTTATTACAATAGTCAATCGCTTTATCAATCTCATTTGCCTCGATATAAAGGTTTATCAGCGCCATGTTGTCGTCGGTCCACATTTCACCGTCGTTAAGCAGTTTGCGTACTGAAATCATTTCGATGAGTGCATTGGCTGCTTTGTCCACATTTTTGACCTTCAGAAAAATATCTGATTGCCTTTGCAGAGCGAGTGCCAGACTCATCAGGTTATTCCCTTTTCGGAAAAGAGCCACTCCCTTTTCGCTGTAAAAAATTGCGGAATCCGGTTGGTTTAATAATTTATAAGCCTCAGATATGTTCACATAAATTGCTGCCCTGACAGCATCAAAATGATGGTTTTTTTCGGTAAGAATCAAAGCCTTTCGGCACAATTCAATACCTTTTTTGGGTTGATTTCGTTGAAGTTCAATGGAACAAATGGTGTTCAAATTCGAGCTGATTGCCAGAGTATCATCATATTTTTCTCCATCACTCACCAGTTGATAAAGGATTTCCAGCGCTTCAGGATACTTCGATTTGCTGCCGAAATAGATTGCTTTCTGACGTCCTGCTTTAAAATAAATGTCACGGGTAATCGGATTTTCAACCGGCGAATTCTCGAGAACAGGTGTTATTATTGCTATGGCGCTATCCATCCAACCCCAGCGATAATAGTTGTTTGCAATTACAATGGCTGCAAGTTTTATGTTTCTTTCGTCACCAATTTTATTTGCCAAATGTTTTGCCTGATAAGTGTATAAATCAAATGTATCGCGATTCAAACTCTGAAATTCATCGCACAAATTTAAAATTGCCGTTAATTTTTCTTTTTCTCCCTTTGCGCGGTAAACCAGTTGCTTCAAGCTGTCGATATGCTCATTCTGACCGTTGACAGACAATGATAAAACCCAAATAAATAATAATGCAAAAGTACACCGGTACATAGGTCAAAAGTTTGTTGTACAATAATATAGAAATTAATAATACTGCTTCAAAGAGAGAAGGAACAAATTAGTCAATAGTCAGATTTAAGTTGATCAAATTTCAGGGAAGAATTGTCATTTTCTTTGTTGCTTTAAAATCACCTGCATTCAACCGGTAAAAATACGTCCCGAATCCCAGCTCTTTGCCATGAAAAACAATCTCGTGATCGCCTTGCTGCTGCTGTTCGTTCACAAGTTGTGATACTTGTTGCCCAAATGTGTTGTAAACCGTAAGTTTTACAAACGAAGAGCGGGGGAGGTGGTAACGAATGGTTGTGGATGAATTAAATGGGTTTGGGTAATTTTGAAATAGAATAAATTCGTTTAAGATTTTTTTATCGTCTTCAATACCTGAAAATGTGGGTCCAGTATAACGACAAAGCTGGTAGTCGGCAAAATAGGAATATGCCGCTTTATAATACACGGCATTTTTAAACGGCACCCAGGCTTCCCATGGATAAAATGGATATTGTCCCCAGGTATCCGGTGGCGTTGGACAAACAGTTCCGGCTGCTGTTCCGTCAGAAGCAAACAGTTGAACTTGTTTTGAAATCGCATCATACCCTGTAAATATCAATCGGTTTTGAAAAGAGAACAATCTGTCAGGAAAAAGCCCTGAAGGATTATTTGTTATTCGTGTAGTTCCTGCGGTTGTTCCATCGCTTTCCCAAAGTTGATCGAATTTAGTAAGTGAATCGTAACCTGCCATATAGAGCTTATTATTATGAACAGCCATCGACGCAGGATTAAACCCCCGTACTCCATCACGTTCAGTATAATCTGTTTTTACTTTTTTAGTGCCCTCAGTTGTTCCGTTTGTTGACCATAATTGGTAAAATGATCCCGGCTCAAGTCCCATAAAAAATAGTTTTGAATCAAAAAGTGTAAACTTACCTGGGTTAAAGCCTATAAATCCCGGTGCGTTAATATTCGTAATTTTTAATGTTCCCGCGGTTGTTCCATCAGTAACCCAAATCTGGTATCCGTTAACCCCGTCGGTAGCATTAAAATAGACTTTTCCGTTGTAGTCGAAGAAATTGGAAGGGTCTGCGGTACCTGTTGGGTTTATTACTTTAAGCAGAGTGGTTCCGGCGGCAGTTCCATCCGAAATCCAAAGCTGGCTGGTTTTTACACCATCAGAGGCACAGAAATAAATTTTCCCGCCCGAAACAAACATATCTCTGATTTTTGCCCCTCCCGATGGATTGATGGTTTTAACCAATGTTGTTCCACTGGTTGTTCCATCTGTTTGCCAAAGCTGATCTTTAATGGGATTTGAATTTCTAATATCACCGGCAAAATAAACCTTGTTATTTAAAACAACATAGTTGTAAGAACCTGTTTTAATATCAGCGAGTGATGAAGTCCCAGCTGTTGTTCCATCGCTTTTCCAAAGCTGATTGCCATTATCGAAAATAAGCAGGTTGTTGAGTACCGTTAAATGCCGGAGCGAAGGATATTGCTTTACTGAATCTATTTGTTTTACAACCGTAACCCCGGCAGCCGAGCCATCTGCCGTAAACATTAGTTTATCTACATACTTCGGGTCGTCCGTACCAAAAAAATAAAGCTTATCTTTAAACACAGTAATATTGCTGGGGTTGAGGCCATTATAACCGTAGTAATTAATATTGGTTACCTTTTCCACCACTTGCGATTGTGCTGCTGTAGCTATTACTCCCAAAAGAATAAAGAGACAAATTGTTTTCATGTTGATTTTCCTCTAAGTTATTTTATTGAATTCATTTTTTGTTTCTATGCGTAAATAAACTTGTAATTTATTGAAATACAAGATGTTTGATAATCCATTTGAGTTAAAGTAAACCTTATGATTTCCTTTGTCATTTCTGTGTTGCGGTAAATCAGGGTATTAGTATCATTTTTTTTGTTGTCACATAATCCCCTGCCTGCAACCGGTAAAAATACGTCCCGAATGCCAATTGGTTGCTATGAAAAACTACCTCGTGTTCGCCTTGCTGCTGATGTTCGTTCACAAGTTGTGCCACCTGTAGCCCGAAGGTGTTGTAAACAGTTAGCGTTACAAACGAAAAGCGGGGGAGTTTGTACCGAATGATTGTGGATGAGTTAAATGGATTCGGATAGTTCTGATCCAGACTAAATCCATCTGCCATAGGTTTTTCTGATACAGAAGTTGTTCCACCAAGAGTTCCGTCGGCTTGCACACCCTGAGCGTAAATTACCCAGCCAGAATTGTTTCGTCGGTCATGCCATGTTATAATAGCTCCACCTTTTCCGTTGCCGGTGATTCCAACAGAACGCTGGTCTTTTGGCGCTATGCATATAGCCTGCCCATTGTTTGACCACATTGCCGAACCACTGTGATTTACCCGCTGCGCATAGATGTCATAATAGTTACCCGACCGGTAGTCTTCCCATCCGATTATGGCACCTCCGGCTCCGTCAGATGTAATAGCAGGAGTTGCTTGTATTTCGGGAAGTGTGCAAATTGGGATGCCGTTTGGTGTCCACTGCACCAATCCGCTTGAAGTGATGCTTTGAGCATAAATATCCGGATTTGAAAAAGACGTTCGTGTATCCTCCCAGGTAACTATCGCTCCTCCAAAACCATCCGCAACAATTACAGGGTTCATTTGCGAAAGAGGAGCGCTGCATACCGATACTCCGTTTAATGCCCAACTGATCGTATCAATATTAACTTTTTGAGCATAAATATCCCAGGTGCCACCTGAATTTCCATTCTGCCAGGTGATAATAGCCTCCCCTTTTGCTGTGGCAGCAATCCTGGGAGCCAGAGCAGGATCTCCTTTTACACAAACCGGCATTCCATCGGCTTGCCACTGTCGCTGTCCTTGAGGGTTGATTCGCTGAGCGTAAATTGCCTTGGTTGTTCTGCGATTGTCTTGCCATGTAATAAACGCTCCACCCATGCTGTCAGAAGCAATATTTGGAAGAGTCTGATCACCCGATACGGTACAAACCGGGATACCATTGGCATCCCACATCAAAACACCTTTATCGCTTATCCGTTGTGCATAGATGTCAATGTTGGCTGAACCGTTTCGGGTATCTTCCCAGGTAATTATTGCGCCGCCTGCTCCATCTGTTGCAAGGACAGGATTAGCCCGCTGTCCGCTTGTAAAACTTATGAGTTGGTCCCAAACTATTGTGTCGTTAGTACCAGGTCTGATTTTCGATGCGCCGATGCCATTTTTAAAACTTTCCATCCAGGTGAGAATTGCTCCTCCATGATCATCAGAGATGATTACTGGATTGGTATAAGCACCAGAATTGGTGGATCCGCCATGTCCCACCGTAATGCCCGACTGCTCCCATTGTTTATTGCCGCTTTCATTAAGAAGCTGACCATAGATTGCTCTTGATCCATTTTCCCAAACAATATACGCCCCGCCGTTGCCATTGGTAACAGCGCGCGGATTACGGGCATTGGATGGGTTATTAATTGAAATAAGAGTATCAGTAAGTGGAATATTCACCGCCGGGTCGCTTGACCATTGCGCTTGCGCGGCAAAGGTGGCAAGTACTGAAATGAGTATTAAAAAATGTTTCATGGTATTTGTGTTTTTACTTGATTGTAAAGTAATAATTTGAAACTTTTATAGAAACTCCTGTCTGGTTTTGACAGGACCTCCGGATTGTGGTAGATCAAGGAAGATGTGTCATTTTCTTCGTTGAAATGTAATCCCCCACTTGCAACCGGTAGAAATATGTCCCGAATGCAAGCTCTTTGCCATGAAAAACAATCTCGTGATCGCCTTGCTGCTGCTGTTCGTTCACAAGTTGTGCTACCTGTTGCCCGAATGTGTTGTAAATCGTCAATATTACAAAGGATGAGCGGGGCAGATTGTACCGAATGGTTGTGGATGGATTGAATGGATTCGGATAATTCTGATCGAGACTAAATCCATCAGCCGTCAGTTTTTTTGCTACAGAAGTTGTTGCATCAAGAGAACCATCAGCATTTACGCGTTGCACGTAAATGTCGGCATTTGAAGAACCGTTCCGCTTATCGGACCAGGTAAAGATTGCTCCGCCTGCCGGGTCGCTCACAAGTGTGGCGTATTCCTTGTCCCCTGCGGCCTTGCTTATTACGATTCCATCGGAAGTCCACTGCGCTGAGCCGTTGCTAAAGACCCTCTGTGCATAAATATCATATTCTGTTCCACTGCGATAGTCCCGCCACGTAATAATCGCGCCCCCGGAACCATCACCGACGATTGCTGGTGACTCCTGATTGCCACTCGCAGTCGAGATTTCAGCACCGTTAACTGCCCACAGGACCGCTCCGCTTCCGTTAATCCGCTGCGCGTAGATATCCTGGGTTGTTCCACTCCGGCGGTCATACCATGCAATGATCGCTCCGTTGGTGCCATCACTTGATATGACCGCCCACTCCTGATTGTTCGGAGACATACATATGGCAATACCGTTGGCTGCCCATTTCACAACACCTTCTGCACTAATACGTTGGCAATAAATGTCGGAATTCGGCGCTCCGTTGCGTTTGTCGTGCCACGCAATGATCGCCCCGCTGGCGCCATCACTTGTTATGGAACCAAGGATTTGAAAGTTAGAAGCGGTACAAACGGCAACGCCGTTAGCAGTCCATTGCACAGCTCCCGCTAAACTTATCCGTTGGCTGTAGATATCGGAGTTGGTTGTTCCGTTGCGATAGTCGTACCATGCGATAATCGCCCCGTTAGTACTATCACTTGTTATTACCGGAGAGAGCTGATTGTTTATAGCTGTACAAATGGCAACACCATTAGCGTTCCACTCCACAAGTCCAGCTGCACTAATCCGTTGACTGTAGATTTCGACATTTAAGCTTGTTCCTCCATTGCGATCGTCCTGCCACGCGATGATCGCTCCGCCAGCTCCATCACTTGTTATGACCTGCTGCCACTGAAAGTTAGAAGCCGTACAAATGGCTACACCGTTAGCAGTCCATTGCACCACACCCGCTGCACTGATCCGTTGGCTGTAGATGTCGGGGTTCGTATCTCCGTTGCGGGAATCATACCATGTGATAATCGCTCCTCCTTCACCGTCACTCACAAGTTTAGGATCGAATTGGGAATTTGCCGCTGTGCAGATGGCTGCGCCATTCTCTGTCCATTGTACAACGCCCGCAGAATTGATCCGTTGGGCGTAAATATCCCATTCACCTCCGCGTTTGTCAGCCCACACGATAATCGTTCCATCGATCCCATCACTGATTAATTGCGGAATTATTTGATTGTTTACTGCTTTGCAGATCGGAGTGTTTACACTCGGATCGCTTGACCATTGTGCTTGCGCGGCAAATGCTGCAAGTGCTGAAATGAGTAATAAAAAATGTTTCATGGTATTTGTGTTTTTACTTGATTGTAAAGTAATAATTTGAAACTTTTATAGAAACCTCTGCCTGGTTTTGACAGGACCTCCGGATTGTGGTAGATCAACGAAGATGTGTCATTTTTTTCGTTGAAATGTAATCACCTGCCTGCAGGCAGTAAAAATACGTCCCGAATCCCAGCTCTTTGCCATGAAAAACAATCTCGTGATCTCCTTGCTGCTGCTGCTCGTTCACCAGTTGCAACACTTGTTGCCCGAATGTGTTGTAAACCGACAACGTTACAAACGAAGAGTGGGGCAGATTGTACCGAATGGTTGTGGATGGATTGAATGGATTCGGATAATTTTGATCCAAAGTAAAAAATGGCCCGGTAACTAAATTTGCTGTTGATGTAGCCTTTTGCTTTGTGTATTTATACAGAGCCCCGCCACCCCCGGTTATCCATCCATGATCAGCATCCGGAAAAGAAACGCTGTATAAAAATGTATCGCCTACGTCAGTATGTGTTATCCATGTAATTCCTCCATCTCCTGAGCGAGAAATGGCTCCAAAGGAACCCACTACCCATCCGTCCTTATCAGTAAAAAAAACACTGGAGTTTGCATCGTGAGTTTCAGCAGGAATCCAGGTTACACCTCCATCACCAGTCCGGAGCACTGCACCGGAAATTGCGGCCCAGCCTTGGCCGGCATCTGCGAAGAAAAGATCACTTATTCCGTAAGTATCCCGGCCAAAAGCTGTTGGAGTGACAACTACAGCCCAGCTCGCGCCGCCGTCGTTTGTTCTCAGTACCGATGCGAAATCGCCACCCGCCCAGCCATCATTAATGGTCGCAAAAAAGACAGTTTTTAAATTTATCGCAGTCACGGTTGGTGCTTTTACCCATGAAGAACCGCCATCTTTAGTGCGGTAGATTGTGCCATTATCGCCTACTGTCCATCCGTTATTGACATCCTTAAAAAAAACGTCGCGCAATAAATTATACGGATAAGTTGGAGAAGGCCCGGGAGTCTGATTTTTCCATGTTTTCCCCCCGTCTGTTGTATGCCTGATCATGATGCTGCCATCGGCTACCCAGGCCTTGTTCATATCAACGGCGGCAAAGCCTGATATGTCGCTGTAATAACCGGTCGAGCAGGTCATAAAAGACAATCCTCCATCGGTAGTTTTTAAAATATTGTTTGTAGTCTTGCCGCCAGTTCCTCCCGCAACCCAGCCATGTGTTGAATCGATAAAACAAGAGCACCATAAATTCAGTGTCGTGCCCGTGTTTATCTTTTCCCAGGTTTGGGCATGTAAAACAAGAGTTCCCAGCAAAAATACCAAAGCAATAAGTAGATGTTTTTTCATATCAATCAGATTTTAAATTGTTTATTCTGAACCTCAATGGTATTATAACTTGATGAATTTTTGTACACTTCTCCCGGTTTCATTTTTAAGTTGTAAAAAATAAATGCCGGCAGGGAAACCGGAAACCGGAATACGAATTTCAGACGATGAATTCAAAATACCGGAATGAAAGATTTCTTTTCCATAAATATCATAAATGGTAAGTTCATTTAAATTCTCCAAACTCTTCACTTTAATTTCGGTGCTTGCCGGATTTGGGAAAACCGTAAACTGCAGATCCGCTGACTGCAAATCCTTTATTCCAACCGGATTGCCGGTTGAGTTGCGTTTGTAATAAACATCAGTCCCATCACGGGTTTCATTCCAAACAACATGCACAGCAGAGGCGGAGATTGAGATAAATGGATGCAATGACGTGGATGTGTTGTTCGTTAGTCGGGTATCTGCTCCCCAGTTAAGCCCTCCATCCTTTGAACTTTTGTAGTAAATTTCGTAATTCCCGTCACGGTTGTCGTCCCAAACCACATGAACATCAGAACCAGATGCTGCTACAGAAGAAAATAAAGTGGCAGAAGTGTAATTCGTTGTCAGCCTGGTATCGGCTTCCCAGGTTTTTCCGCTATCTGTTGAATGCGTATAATAAATCTCATATTTTGAACTGTTGCGTGAATCGAGCCAGACAACATGAACAGATGATCCCGATACGGAGAGTGAAGGTGAATTTGTAATAACATTGTTAATGGTAAGCAGTTTACTGGCTTCCCAGGTTAATCCGCCATCTTTTGAGCGTTTATAGCTGGTTTTGCCCAGGGCATTCCAAACCACATGCACCAATGAACCGGATACGGATACAGTTGGGCTGCCTCCGGGTTCAATTAGCTTTGTATCAGGGCCCCAGCTTATTCCTCCATCGGTTGAGCGTTTGCAGTAAGTCTTTGTCGTGACCTCACGGTAGTCGTCCCACACCACAAGCACAAGCTTACCATAAACCGATACAGAAGGACTATCTGATTGTGCAGGGTCAATGGTAAGACGCGTATCTGTGCCCCAGCTTGTACCTCCATCTGTTGATCGGCTGTAATATATCTCATAGTTATTGTTCGAGATACCGTCACGTTTATCAGACCACACAATAATAACTACCGAACCTGATACCGATATGGAAGGCGCTGTTGAAGTAAAAACGTTTTTCGAAATCCGGATATCCGGACCCCAGTTCAAGCCTCCATCAGTGGAGCGTTTATAATATATTTCCCCGCTTACCCCATCACGGTAGTCTCTAAATGCTACATGTATCGTATCTCCGCTTGAAGCAATGCAGCGTGCATTCGGTAAGCCATCCATTTGAGAACTATTCGGGTCGTTGGTCAGAACCACATCCGGCTGCCATTGGGCTTGCGAACTAAAAGTGCACATCAAAAAAACTGAAGCAAATAGTAAATATGTTTTCATAGTATTCCGATTTTTACTGGTTGAAAAATATGTTATCCTTTAAAGTTCCCAAATCCTCATTTCTATTGCAACTATTTAAAAAAATCAGGAAAGGGAGAATAAGGAAGTAAAGTGAAAACTTTTTCATTTTGATGATCTTTAACGTTATTAAATCGAATTCATCAAAAGTACAGGGTCACAATCAATCATTATATACTCAATTTGAAGTAGGCAGAATGGAATTTTATGCGGGGCAGAATGCCTGAATTGCCGCTGAAACCCCTGTTGTTGCTGCACTTAGAACCATGTGCTTTAATTCCCGGCGTTTAATTGTCATTTTTGGGCTGTTTCATTTCCCGAAATACTTTAAAATTAATGCAAGCAATTCAGCTTTTTTAATGGGTTTTGCAATATACTCGTTGCATCCGGCTTCAATTGCCTTTTCCCTGTCGCCAGAGAATCCATATGCTGTTTGAGCTATGATGATAACCTCTTTGTTAAATTCCCGGATTTGCCTTGTGGCTTCATATCCACTCATTTCAGGCATTTGAATATCCATCAATATAAGATCAATGTCGGTTTTATTTCGGCAAATCTCAACGGCCTCGAACCCTGTTCCCACTTTCAAAATTTCACTGCAAAATTTCTTAACTTCAATATCGAGTAACATTTCCGATATTTTATCGTCTTCGGCAATCAATATTTTCAGTCCCGAAACGACAGGAATAGTTTTATTATCCACCTTATCAAAAGGTAAATCTTTGTGAAGATCAATTTTAACAACGGGTTCAGCATTGTAAGGAAAGGTGCAGTAAAATGTCGAGCCTTTCCTTTCTTCGCTTTCAACCCATATTCTGCCATTGTGTTTTTCAATAAACTCTTTGCAGAGCAACAGCCCCAGACCGGTGCTCGGTTCGCCATCAGTACCTTTTCTGCCATTTTGAACATTGAGAAGGAAAAGATTTTCAATCATTTTTTGGCTCATTCCAATACCTGTGTCCTGAATGGATATCTGAATGCTTTTATCTGCGGCAGATTGAGCCAAAACATTTACTTTACCTCCTTTTGGCGTAAATTTTACTGCATTGGTAATTAAGTTACGCATAATACTTCCAAACATGTTTTCATCGGCATAAACCATCAACTCTTCAGGTATATCAAAATTCAATATTATTCCTTTTTTTGTGGCCGATTCAGCAATAGTAGCAGTGTTTTTATAAATTTCAGGCAACAGTAAAAATGATACCGGTTTAAAAATGGTTAAGCCAATATTCATCAGCGACCACTCCAAAAGATTACCTACTAACAGGTTAAGGTTGGTCATCGATTTCTCCAATACAGTAACAGCATTTTGGATCTCATCAGACGACATTCCGGATAATCTTTCACCCATAAGCTTGGTTAGCCCAAGTACTGCACCTAACGGACCGCGAAGGTCGTGAGCTATTATAGAGAAAAATTTGTCTTTGGAAGCATTGAGTTCGCGCAATTGGATATCGATTTGTACCAACAATTTTTCTGCCTGCTTGCGGTCGGTGATATCCATTGAAATTCCACCAAGCAACAAAATATTTTCTGAAATTTTAATTGGAAACTTTATGGTTTCAAAGGTTCTGTAATTTCCATTACAATCCATCATGGTTTCTTCGAGTTTGTTAACCCCTGATTCCATTGCCTTTTTATCATCATTGGACATTCTGACAGCTTCATCAACAGTAATTAAATCAGAGTCTAATTTATTTTCCCAGTTTTCAAAGCCCATAATTTCAATAAGGTGACGATTAAAAAATAAGTTTCTGCCATTTGTATCTTTAATAAATGCCGAAGCTGGCAGATTATCCATAAATGCGGCGAACCTTTCTTCACTTTCCTGAAGTTTCGATGTTAATTGTACGGCTATTTGCTGCGCTTTAAAACGTGTATTGAATAATGATAGTGACAAATAAAATAATAATACACTGATTATAAAACCACTGAATAATACGATAAGCACTTTACTCTGAAAATACAAAAATGGTATGTTTGATTGCGAAAACTGCAAGGTCCATTTTTTACTATTAAAAACGATTGGAATTGTAAGTGTCTGGCTTACTTTATCATCATCAATTAATGCATCTTCCTTTTGACTGTCAAACAGTAATGCATTTGGCAAAATGCTTTCGTTATCGTAAATCTGCAAATGTATTCTGTAGTTATCATGCAAATCGCGGTCACTTAAAATTCCCAGCATTAAATCAACCATTCGGTAAGGACTATATACCCAACCAATAATGGCTGTTCGCCGTTCTTCAGTTGTGTTGGTGGGCAGCCCTTTTTGGTAAACCGGAACATACATGAGAGTGCCTGCCTGCAAATCTTTACCGGTTTCCTGCACCAAAACAACCTTCCCTGAAAGCGCTGCAACGTCGAAATCTCTGGCCTGTTCCATTGCTTTTCTTCTTATCGGCTCCGAATACATATCGTAACCGAAAGCCCGCAGATTTCTGTCGGAAAAAGGCTCGAGGTACACAATAGAAGTATATATTCCCCTGTCGCCTGCCGGACTAACAGTATATTCCGGAAAACCTTCTTTTCTAATCTGTTGGATATGTTGTGGTAATTGTTCTTTTTTAATAATAAATGAAAAACCAACACCCTGAATACCTGGTAAATTCCTGTTTAATTTTGAACTCCCGATAAATATTTTCCAGTTTTCACGCGTAACCGTATCAGATGCTGTTAAAAATGATGAACCACTTCGTAACAGTTGAGCCTGTGAGTACAGACGCGTGGTTACTTTTGCTTTAATTTCGTTACATACCAAAGCAAATTCGTACTTTGCTATAGTTTCCAAATCGTTTTTTGTATAGTTAGCGGCTGCAATAGTTAAAATAATGCCAATGATAAGAATTGCAAAAGATATCCAGGCTTTTTCGAAAAAATTTTTTGAAGTCATATTTTTACAGGTTTAGCTATTATCATTCTAATCTTGGGGCCTCCTTAGCCTTGCCTATAACGGTTTATGTAAGTGAAGTGCGGGATTGCGGGCTAATTTCCATTCCAGTTACATCGAAACTGATGCAGGGTAGTGTGTTTGAATATCTATCTAAATACCAAGGTTTTATACCGCTTGTTGATAAACTAAAAATCCACTTTCTCCATTTATTTGGCTTTTCTTCTGTCACTAATTTGATTTTATTGTTGTTAAAAGTTCGCTGTCAAAAATTGCAACTGGCGAAATCACAATTTCATTGGTCGGGATTTTGTCTCCGTAACGTTCCTTCATTTTTTGCTTAACAGCTTCATTTGTCAAATCGAAGTCGCTAAGTTTTTCAAGTTTACCAATTTCAATTCCTGTCGCACGTTGATAGATTTTCCAAATAAGTTCGGAGCAATAAATTTTGTCGTCCGACCACTCAAAAGTCAGGTCGTAGTTTTTTCCGTTAAACTGGTCGCCAACTTGTTTCATTTTTGTAAGTGTCGCTGAATTTAAAACCCGGTCTGCGTTTTTAAGTCTTTTGATTACATATTTACCGTCCTTTCCCCGGGCAATCCATTTGTCAAGTGGTGTCCGCTTAACTGGTTGAACAGCTTCAAAAACATAAAATTCGTTGCCGTCTTTGAAGATAAGTCCACAATGCGAATATTTTGATTTTGTTGCAAGTTGAATGGCTTTGCTTTGTCCGGAAAGTGAGGTCTGAAAAATTAAATCTCCATTTTTTATTTCATCACCATCAGCGAGATTATTTACTTCTTTTTTTGCGTTTTCAATACGATGTTTTGGGTCATAATACTTTCTCTTGGCGTAAAGTCCGCCAATTAGTATTAATCCTAAAAGTCCAATTATTATTCCTTTTTTCATTCTCGTCTAATCGTTGCTGTGTCGTTTCTTACGCTTGGAGGTAACGTTCGGAAATATATGTAGTTGCCGATTGCGGGTTACTTTCCTGTCGAGCCACACCGCCGTTGTTGCGGGCTGTGAACTTCCAAATCTGCACCGAAACGGCAATTATCATATATTTTTTATTAGCAATAGTTGTTTATTTAATTTGTCCAATTTATTCTTATCAAAGTCGAATCAGTTAGAATAAAAGTAGTTAATAATAAGTTCCTTTCTTCTGATTCTATCCAATCCTTTGAGTCCTCGGCAAATAAAGTGTAATCTATCACCGTTTGGTTATTGGTCTTTCTAGTAATTTCTCCATGTGAAGCAGGAAGATCAGCGAATATGGTATCTGAAGTATTAATTACTCTTAATGAATCATTTTCAAATCTTGACAAATAAGTTCTCCACTCCTCTTTATACATCATTTTTGTCAGAAAGTAATTTTTACCTTTTATTTTAAACCCTGAAGAAATTAACTTTTCCCAATCTTCGAATACTGGAGTAATTTGCTTTTTAGAGATAGTTTTATCGCAAAGAATTGGATAATAATTAATAATAAAATCCCACTTATTACGCATATTTAAACTATCCGGAAGGACATACAATAAATCAGGATTTTCAATTTTAACAATATCTGAACTACCCTGCATATGAGCGAGATTAGATATTATATAAAAACCATCCTTAAATTTCATTAGACTTACAGCACATGTCGCTGGGGCAAATGTAATTTTCTGAGTTATCTTGTTGTAAAAAAATACAAGACCTCCATATTCTCCTTGGCAGATAGAATAGCAAATATATTTATCAGTCTCACAAATCGGTTCGCTATTAAAAAGAGGTAATTGTTCTGATCTTTTAATCCAATTGTGATTGCTTTTGTCAAATTTAAAGGCTTGATTAACTGAGTCAATTCCGTATAATGTATCAGTTATGACCAGAGCTTTTTTAAACCTTTGTGAGTTTAATTTATTCTCAAATTTTGTATCTCGTTCAAAACAATCAGTTGTAAATGAATAAAAGGAATCAGCTTTATTAAGCACGATCAGATGGTTACCATAAATTATTGTGTAAGGTCTAATCTTTTGTTCTTGTGCTAAATCAATTAGAGATACTTGGACTTCGCTATTATCGAGAATGATTTTCATTGAATCAATAAATGTGATACAATCATTCGATGAATGTCTTTGTTGACATCCAATCAAAATAATCACGACTGCAAATATGAATGTAGTTCGTCTCATACAATTATTGCTAACTACCTAATCCCCCGAAGTTATTATAATTTTCTAAGTTTATTCAATGTTCTGTAAAACTTCGGGATTCTTTTTTATTTCCCCGATTTCCTCCGGTTCTCCAGCGCCCATTACCGATTTGCTTTTACCTGCTATTTTAAATATTGGATAACCTTGTATTGATAAATTTGAGTAATAACTTTTAAAAACCACGCGATACAATCGCGCGGCAGCGGAGGTTATAGGCAGCTTTTCTTCTGTCGACTGCTTTATGGTTTAATTTCAATTTCTGTCCCAATTTTAACAGCGTTATAAAGTTCGTCAATTTCTTCGTCTGTCACCGCAATACATCCTAATGTCCAGTCAAACCAACGATGAAACTTTCTTATAAATCCTGTTTTGTTTCTAAGTCCGTGTATTTTAACGTCACCACCAGTCGGCTTACCAAGTCGTTTTGCATTTTCAATGTCGTCTTTGTCAGGGTATGAAATGCCTAAGTTTTTATGGTAGCCACTATTTGGATTTTTGTCGTTGATGAAATAAAGTCCTTCGGGAGTTTTTTTGTCTCCTTCAAATTCTTTGTCACCGATTGGTTGTCTGCCAAGTGAAATTTTATAAGTCTTTACAAGTTGTCCGTTCGAGTAAGCTAACAACTGTCTTTTTGATTTGTAAACTACGAGTTTGTCAATTTGAATGTCGTCTGGAAGTTTATCTTCTGGATAAAAATAATAAACTGTCAACCCCAAAAATATGAGGAAAATTGTCAGCCATATTATTTTACTCTTTGTCATTATAATTGTCCTGTTGTCGTTGGTTTTGATGTCTACTAAAGTTGCCTATAACGTTTCCGTGGTTTGAAATGTTGGGGAGTTAAAAACCGAACTTCTGTCCCACGTTAAACTTTTACTAAAGTACTAAAAACCTGCTTGTCTGCGCATCAACCCCAATATTTTTAACCACGTGTTGAACTAAACCTCACTGGCGTTCGGTGGTTTTTTGAGCCACCGAAAACCAGTACTTTTGAGGCATGTTTCATTTAAAATTATTTATTATGACAAATTTAAAAAAAGCTTTGAACAAGAAGCCACACTTCGCAATTTAAGTGACCGTACCCGCAAAAGTTATTGGTGGCACATCAGTGATTATGGCCGTTTTATTTGCAAAGACCCGGAACAATCAGGTATTGATGAACTGCGCAGTTATTTCCAGTCGATGCTCACCGATGGAAACCACAAACCGGGCAGTGTAAAAATGGGCTACTATGCCCTTCGTTTCCTCTTTACAAACATTTACCATAAGGAGTGGGCAAAGGAATACCTTCCCACGCCCAAAGTAGCCAAAACACTCCCGATGGTACTTTCGCAGGATGAAGTGTCGGAAGTTTTGGGCTCCATCGGTAATTTCAAGCACCGGGCCATTATCATGCTTATTTATTCAACCGGGGCAAGGGTATCAGAAAGCGTCAACATCAAACTGACCGATATTGACAGCCGCCGCATGCAGGTCAATATCCAGGAGGGCAAAGGGCTGAAACAAAGAAAGGTTCCGCTTTCTCCAATCCTGCTTTCGGTTTTGCGGAAGTACTATACGAAATATAAACCGCAGTATTACCTTTTTGAAGGGGCCGGTGGTAAAGGCACACACCTTGGCATAACAGCAGTGCGAACTGTTTGTACTAATGCACGGCACAAAACGCCACAAATCAAAAAGCCTTACACACCGCACACTTTCCGTCACAGTTTTGCCACGCACCATTTGGAGCATGGTACCAACCTGTTAATCATCCAGCGCCTGATGGGGCATTCCGATTTAAGCAATACCCTGAAATACCTCCACGTGCAACAACTTAACACCAAAGAGGTAAGCAACCCGCTCGATTCATTAGACGGACTGGAGGGTTTATGCAAAATCAAATAAGCCTTGGCGATATCCTGAACGAGTATGGCCACAGTTATATCAGCCGGAATCGGGTTTCGGGGCAGGAGAAAGGGCTTTTGCACCTGTTGCAGGCTTGCAGGACATCTGCCTTGGGCAGCCACTATGAAAAGTGCGACAAGTGCAGTTATGTGGGCAAATCGTACAACAGTTGCCGCAACCGGCATTGCCCTTCGTGCCAGCAAAAAGACAAGCTGGAATGGCTCGATAAACGGATGAAAGAACTCCTGCCTGTTGGGTATTACCACCTGGTATTCACCATTCCACATGAGCTGAACCCACTTTGCCTGGCAAACAAGAAGGTAATGTATGGGCTGCTTTTTAAAGCGGCTTCACAAACTGTACTCGAACTCTCCGGGGCCACCAAACACCTTGGTGCAGATACAGGTCTAATCACTGTTCTGCATACCTGGGGCCAGAATATGATGGAACATCCCCATTTGCATTGCATTATGCCTGCAGGGGGGTTGAGCTTCGATCGGCAGCACTGGGTTCACACAACTAAAAAGGACGATTTTTTTATCCACTACAAAGTGTTGTCGCGAAAATTCAGGGGAAAGTTCCTCGATTTGTTAAAACAAGCTTACAGCAAAGGTAAACTGGAACTTAAAGGTAGTCTGGCAGCACTGGGCGAAAAAACAAATTTTAGCACATTGACCGACCGCCTTTATAAAATGGAATGGGTGGTAAACATACAGGCGCCCTTCGGGAAACCGGAAAAGGTATTGCAGTACCTTTCCAGGTATGTCTTCCGGATTGCCATCACCGACCGGCGGATACTGGAAGTGAAAGACGGGAAAGTGCGGTTTTCGTGGAAGGACTACCGGACGGGCTTGTTCAGGGAGATGAAACTCGATATCGATGAGTTTATCCGTCGTTTTTTGCTTCATGTGCTGCCAAAGGGCTTTTTCAAAGTACGTTACTATGGCATTTTCTCGAGCAGGCACCGGAAAGAAAATATTGAAACAGCCAGGCAACTTCTGGCACAGGAAACTGAAAACAAAAAGGAAGAAGAGCTGGAAGACGGTGTCCTGGTTTGGAAAAAACAAGATACGGTTTGGGATGAAATCCTGGAACTTATCCACACCTGCCGCCAACCCAACTGCCCTGCATGCAAAAAGGGGAGGTTGCGTTTTGCCGGGATTGTCAGTGAAGTACCGTGGCAGCCTGGATAGGATGCAGTTTAAATCATCGTCCTTTGAAAATATTGGATATCCAACCCAACAGCCAAAATCGCACGGTTTCCGGTTGAAAGGGGAAAGTACGCCCGGTTGCAAAAACTAAAGGGCAACAACAAACAGAAAAAAACAGAACAGGGAAAAATCAAGTAAAAATTGAGATAAAAAAAGCATTGAAAAACAAACCGAAAGCATTAAATCCCCTTATGCTTCAATGCTGTGCTGCAAGGGCTTAGTCCAACACGAATTAAAACACAATTGAGCAAGCATATTGAAACGGCACAGCCACCAAAAAAGGCAGTAGTGAATTGTATCTTACTGCCTTTTTTCGGGGCTCAACTGTGCCTTAATTCCTAATTTGTTAGGCTGCGTTAATTTATTTTCGATTAATCATTTCTCCAAATACAAAATATTTATTCTTTTCTTTATTTCTAAGATAAATTGTATCAGAACCTCTTTTCTTTAATAATGAGTCTCCAATCTGAATGTAATTCATTAGAGAAATGTCTTCATAAAGATAGTTTCTAGAATTATGAATTAATATTTTCTTGTCATGCATTAAAGTCACGAAACATGCACCTCTTTCAGAATATATGTCTGTAATGAGTTCGTTAATAGAATCATTTGAATTGATTTCAGGGAATTCTTCATAAAGTTTTTCTATTCTTCGATGGTCATTTATGGTAAAAAACACAGCCATAAATAACATTATAATAATTACAGGAATATAATGTTTTGGTTTTACTCCACTTTTTTTCATCTTGACTTCCATGCTATATTCATTTTTACTTTCATTACGTGTTTGTCAAAATTTAATGCAGCCTAACGGTTCAGTGCAAGTTTTCGGGGCGGGTTGCGTGCGATTTCCTGTCCGAAGACCTGGGAAAATTGAGCGTGAACCCGCCGACCGCGCACCACCGGCGCCGCCCTGAAATTTGCACAATGTTATGCAACGTATTTTGTTCATTTCTTATTTACTCAAAGAATAAGACGCAAAAAAGATGAATGCAGTAATTATTGACATTGCAATAATAGCAACCTTTTTATCTCTTGCATTACTTATTCTTAAGTCAAATTGTAATAACTTACTAAATTGGTCATCTGTTAATCTACTTATTAACTCTTTTGAGCGCAACTTAGATTCATTAATTTTATTGTAGTAGAAAAGTGTCAACCACATTAACAACCACCCAAAAGCAAACGAATATGGAAATGAATAAATTACTTGTAAGGTAACGGCAAGTCCAATAATGCCTAAGAATATAAGGAACATTATCCAGCCATTTATCTCTCTATAATGTTTGAAAATCTGTAATACTCTATCACCTTCAGAAATGCGTTTTGTAATAGTATTAATTTCTTCTAAAAGTTCTTTGTCCTTGTCTCTTATTTTAGTCGGGTCTATTGATAAAAAATAATTCTCAATTTCCTTAGATGAAACTTTATGATTGTCAAGATTAATAACAACCATTAAATTTTTGCATTTAAATGAAAGTTTTAGTTTGTTGCTCCCACTAAAATCAATTTCTACATCCTTAATTTCATCAATCAAATATGTCTTGGAGTTTATTGGGTCATAAATGCCATTCTGGTCGAATACATATTGAATTTTCCTGTCTAAAATTCTTTTTATTGCTCCTATGAAATATATCACCATAAGAACAATTGCAATAAGAAAATAGTAATCTGGAACTTTTCCCCACGCGATGAAAAAAAAGATGACAAACGGTACGATTCTAATAAAATCATCGTCTGTAAGAAGTACTTTTTTGATTACAATTTTATCGCTCATTTTTTTTGTTTAATATGTTGCATAACTACTTAATCCCCCGAAGTTATTATACTTTTCTTCATTTTTCTCACTGATTTTAGTGAAAGCTGCAACAAAAAAAACAGGTAATTTCAAAAGCTTATGTTGATTTTTTTGTGGCCTGTTTTTCAATGTTACTGGTTTTTATGATTATATCAGTACAACTAATTAACGAAATGAAAACACTGGAAAACATAGTATTTCTGGTTTTACAACCGTTGTTTAGCTCCTGCAATTACGCGATTAAAAATCGCGTCACCCACTCACCCATTCACCCATTTCCTAATTCAGGCATTCAGGCATTCCTCCTCAATCCCCAAACGATACGCCCATTTTGCGGGCTTTTTGAATGAGGCCCAAACTGGGTTCAACCAGCCGCATTTTTCCGCCAACTTCTGATAGTGGTACTGTGGTAACTTCGTTTTTGTGAATGGCAACCATGGTTCCAAAACAACCATCGGCAATACATTGTGCTGCATAAGCGCCGTATCGCGTGGCCAGAATCCTGTCCATTGGTGATGGGCTTCCCCCTCGCTGAACATATCCCAAAACTGTTTCGCGGGTTTCAATTCCGGTGTTCGCATGAATTGATTTTGCAATGTGAGAGCCGGCACTCCGGTTACTTGGGTGCGGAATTCCTTCGGCCACCACAACTATTGAATAGGGTTTATTGTCTTCGTAACGTTTTTGAATTTTTTTATAAACCGA
>JFJP01030183.1_pt1 | contig 24572 bp, 9 predicted proteins | sample 431651 | NCBI WGS metagenome assembly JFJP01 (sample SAMN02602958, study PRJNA72255) | Microbial mat metagenome, whole genome shotgun sequencing project. | biome: fresh water; feature: sink hole; material: water; isolation source: purple microbial (photo- and chemosynthetic) mats found in...
CCCTGTAGGGTACGCACAGGAATGACGGGTGTGTCGGTCGCGGGCATGGCCCGCTCCTACCCTGTAGGGTACGCACAGGAATGACGGGTGTGTCGGTCGCGGGCATGGCCCGCTCCTACCCTGTAGGGTACGCACAGGAATGACGGGCGTGTCGGTCGCGGGCATGGCCCGCTCCTACCCTGTAGGGTACGCACAGTGTACGTTGGTAATGGTCAGTTGTTAAAGGGGGGGCTGAACGGTTATTCCAAAAGCTTTTAGGGCTTATGGAACCCCCACGATTGCGGGCGGCGGTGTCCAGATTTCTGCGCCGGGCAATACGTCGCGTTGCAGTGTGGCGGTCATCGACCCGGTGACCCGAAGGTAATCATGCTGGGGACTGGACAAGGTCGCTTCATCCCAGGCGATCAAGCGAATATTGTCAAAATCTGCTGTCGACCGGTCGCGCCCCGGAGGCGACAAACGTAGAAACAGACTGACTGCCGGTTTCAGAGGAAGCTGGTTTTCGTAATCATCTTTTTCGGGAAAATCCGGGGCAGTCACATCGACGCGGAAGGGGTGCCAGGCATGGTCTGGAGCAACCAGGTTTGGAACCAGCGTTTGTTCGGCAGAAGCGCCAATCGTGTCGCGGTACCAGCTTAACTGCAAGGAAACGTTACCGTTAGTGCGCGCCCGGCCAATCACCGAAAATTTCTGGCCAGGCTTGTTCAGTATGCGGTGTTTGTGCGTCAGCGTAAGGTCTTCGCTATTGCTGAAGAGTCGCTTTAAACGTACCCCAGCTTGTCCTTCGTAGGCGTATTCTGGACCGATGAGTCGATCCTGGTGGCCATCGATCAGCCACAGGATCCCCGGATTGCTTTGATCATCGGCCGTTTCGTCCTCGAAAGAACCTGTCCAGAATAAATCGCGACCCACTAAAACCTGATCCGAACTTTCCGCGCCGTTGAGCCAACCGCCGTTTTCAAGGCGATAAATCGTTCCGGCTTCTTCATCGCTATCCAGGGGTACGGTGACACTCTGGCGAATGGCTCGCCCGCCAATATCGACTTCTGCTGCGCCATCTTCGACCAGGAAGGGTCCAGGATTGCGACCCGCCGCCCCCCGCACGACAAAATCCGCCGCCTGGCCGATAACCGGGCGCGGGATGTAGTTGGCGATCATAAACGGTTCAACATAGGCGCGAATCACTTGGCCACGCCGCAGGTGTACAGCCAACAGATAGGATTCAAAGGTTGGCCAGACATCCTGATCGAACAGGAAATTACCGAGCGTCCAGGCGGTCAGTGCGCCATCCTGCCAGTTGAGGCCGCCGACGACATGCGGATGATGATTGATGATCAGTGCCGCGCCAGCAGTGCGAGCAGTTGCTGTGAGTTGTTGAATGAAAGGCGAGGGTTGGCGGCCGTATTCGTATCCTCCGTGAATCATTACGACAACGATTTGCGCCTGTGCATAGGCCGATTTGATCGCTTGGCGTAAGGAGGTTTCTGTGCAATTAGCAGCTCCTCCTTTGTTCATGTTGGCGACATAATCAATGGATTGATCATTGCCAGGAATGCCGGTGCAGCCAATGAAAGCTACAGTAAGGCCACTGGTCGAAAATAATGCGGGTCGCCACGCCTCATTTTCATTGCTACCTGCCCCAAACTGACCAATCCCGATCTTGTAACCCACTGCATCCAAAGTAGTTTTAGTTTCTGAAACGCCAGGTTCCAACAAATCGTACATGTGGTTGTTACCCAGCGCGATGATGTCAACGCCAGCCTCACGCAAGGTCTGCGCAGCGCTGAAATGACTGGCGAATACAAATTCCTTAGTAGGGTGGAAGGCGGCAGGACGTGGCTGATTCGGGTCAAAATACGGCGTATTGGTCAAGGGCGATTCCATATTGGCCGCTGTTATATCAGCATTGGCCAGCAACGGCTGAATATAGCGCAGCAATTGCGCCTGAGTGCGGACCTCATCGCCGATCTGGATCAAACCATCACGGGTATCACCGTCATTATTCGGATCGTAGTAGCGGCGACCGAACATCGTGTCGCCTGCAAAATGCAATGCAATGGTTTCACCATCATCAGGCGTCAGGCGAATGAGTACCGGTTGTTCGGGAAATGCAGCGCGGGTGCGGGAAATAAATTGCGGGTGGCGAACCGTGACCCAGCCTGGTTGTTGCGTCGCCAGTTCAAAGCGACCATTCGTATCAGTGGTCTCCACCGATTCCGCCAAAGTAACTTGAGCATTGGCAACCGGCCGTCCATCGAGGTCAATCACCAGGCCACTGATGTTGCCGGATGGCGGACTGGGCGGCGGAGGGTCATTGTCACCACCACCACCACCGCAACCTGCAATGGACATCGATAAAACCCCAAGCAGTATAAAAGCACGGATACACATCGATTTTCCCCCACTCAAAAACTGTTATGACATGGCCCGGTCGTTGCGCAGCGTTGCCAGCCAGGAACGGACTTGTCGTTCCAGCCAACCGCCTTTCTGTCGCCGCACTAGCTCCCGCAATTCCAGCGTCGCCCGCTGCGTTGCAATACGTTCATCGGCCAAATCCCGGTAAATCTGGTTCGCCAGTCGTCGCCGTCGCACCGCATCGCCCGCATCGAGAAACGCCTCAAGGTTGCTCAGCACCCGGCTCAACAGCGGCGGATGCTCCTGGTCCTCGCGGGTGTAGGTGCGCAACTGAGCGCGAAAGGCATCCAGCGTTTTCTGAACCCGCGATTCGATCAGCGCCAGTTCCGCCTGGAAATATTCGCTTTGCCGTTGCCGACGCGCCACCACGATAGTGGCCAACAGCTCATACTCCTCCAACTGGCCAAACACCGGAAATTCGCTCAGTTCCCGCAAAGCCGGGCGGGCAACGTCCAAATCATCATTCCGCAAACGCTGACAGAGCCGATAACAACTTTCCCAGGTTTGCCAACGGTACACAAAATCCAGTCCCGGCCCTTTGATGTTCTGGATACCCATTACCCGGTTATACAAACCAGGCGGCGTTTCCTGCGTAATGCGGGCAATCATCTGCTCGCCGGTCACATGCGCATCACGGATCACAATCAGTTTCCGGGAGAACCAGCGCCACAACAGAGTACGAAATTCCTGATTCAGCACCGTCCGCTGATTCGATGCCGCTGTGGTAATGCGCAGTGCCAGCGCCTGATAGTTCTCATAATTTTGCCCTTCTTCCCGCAGATGCGCCGCCAACTCGAGTTGATGCGCTTCGGCTAATTCCAGTCCCGCCAGCCAGGCGGTTAAACCCTCCGGATCGCGCCAGAACCCGGTGGGCGGTTGGGCATCGATAACACCCAGTTCGGCCAGTAGAGCCTGCGCCCGGTCATACAATAATCGCTCCTGAGTCGGAATCCGTTGCCAGCGCGCCTGGCGCTCCAGAATCGCCAGCGCTTCAGCGGTTCCTGTCGCATTCGCCGTCGGCCACAGGGTCAGATCTTGAACCCACACCTCCCAGGAGGACCGGATATAGCCCTGCAGGCCATCCAGGTTGCCGCCGATCAGAAAATGCCGGTCAGCGCTGAGATCATTGACCAGGATACTGGCGAACACCTGCGAGCGGGGAAGGCGATCAGCGCGATTGTTGACGACTGTGCTGATCCAGAGGCCCGGATGTTGCTCCCGCTCCTGTTGGTCAAAACCCATACGCCGCCAGTTGGTCAGGCAGCCGAAGCGTTCGTTGGCGGACATGCCGTTAATAAACTCCAGCCGCCGCCCGTTAACCTGCGATACCGGGTAACGCTTGAGCACCCCGATATCCATGACGACGCGATCGGCCATTTCCTTGAGAGCAAAATCAGCGTCCACCCCCATCTCGCGAGCCATGCGCAATACCAGCGCAATATTGTAGGGATGCTCTTCATAGGGAAACCGAGCCAGGACATCAGGCGTCAACAGGCCGGCCTCCAGCCACCCCACCGCACTCATGCGGGTACCCAGTCGTTCCGCCGCGCTGCGTAAAATCGGCAGCATCTGCTCTTCACTGGTTAATAACGTCGAGCGCTCCGGAATAAATTCGGTCATCACTTCGGGAATATTGTAGCCCGCCGGTCCCTGAACATCTTCATGGTCAGGGTACGCATTGGTGAGGGTCGCTAGATCGTCGCGCATCCACTGCCGTTGCAGGACGTGAACATAGGCCGGGGTCAACCCCATGCATTCCCACAGAAACACTTCGGTGTGCAAGGCAGCGGACGTACACAGCACATCGGTTTGTTCCCAGATGGTCGCTTTGTCATAAGGTCGGTAGAGAAACAGTTCCCGCAGCGTTCCATAGGGCGGGGCGTACAGAAACATGGCTTCACAGCCGGTGGTTTTGGAAAAGACCCCGAAGCCCAGCGCATTCATCAGCGCCGCCTTGATCCGCTCGGTGCCGGATTTACCGCGTGTTCCCCAGCCGCCAATCGCCAGCGCCAGTTGTCGTCGTGCTCGCCGCACCCGGAAGTGAGCATAAACATGACGGCCAAAGAACAGGCCGCTGATCACGATCAGGAACACGCCCAGATCGAACAGGGAATTCTGGTAGACCGAGAAAAAGTAGTCGCGAAATCGCTCCCACCAGCCCGGCCAGTTCAGATCCGGCCACATCGCCAGTCCTTGCCCCAGGGGAGTGGCCAGCGCGGGTCTGGATGGCGTGGGCGCTGGAACCGTGACGACTTCGGGATTGGTGAGAAAGAACCGCTCGACCTGCGGGTCGCGGGTCGCGGGCAGATCAGGTTCCCCGGGATAAGCGATCAGGCGGATGACGAAGCCCAGTTGCGTCAATGCGGTCAGGTAGGCGGAAGGTGCGAGTTGTGAACCTTCACGCCAGTTGCGCAATCGGGCGTAATGCACAAAATGCAGTGATAGCAGAATTCGCGCCCGGAGACGCCGCCACAGACGCCGCGGCGCGATGATTTCGGTCACGCCTTCGCTGGTGTAGCGGCGCAACCGCCGATCCCAGGCGTCCAGCGCGGAGATCAGTTCGTCAACCAGCGGCAGCCAGGGTCGCCAGTCATCCTCCGTTTCCAGATACAGCGGTTCGCCGGGCACTTTGGTTTCCGCCAGTTCCGCCAAAATGCCGGAGGGGGCATGCACGTTGCCGTAATAAACTCGCCCGATCGTATGCCGGAACGCCGGTCGTTTATCGGTAGCCGGGCGTCGAAATTCATGCAACCAGCGCCAGAACCGAAAACGCAGGATCTGGCCGCGAATCAGTCGCCAGCCTCGCCAGTCACGGATCAGGTCGCAGCCATGATCCTGTTGTGTGGCGATGGCCAGCAACCGCCCCAGTTCCGCTTCAGCCAGTTTCGCTAGAGTTCGTGGCAGGCGACGGAATTGACCCAGCGGGGTTGCGGCGAGCCATTGCTGGAGTGCCTGCAACCGTTGGCGTCGCTCCGGATGCGCCGCTGCCCAAAGCTGTTCACGAGTTTGCGCGGCCCAGCGGCGCACCGGGATTGCACTAGATTCGGTATGTAAATGCGCTATCACGGGTCCCAAACGCGCCAGCCAGCACGCCGCCAGTTTTGAATGGCCATCTTCCAGCAACCGTTGCTGAGCCTGAACGATCATCCGCAATGCGGCCCGGAGTACGAAGGCATCCTGCTCGTTAGCCAATGCTGCTGCAACGCCATCGGCCAAAGCTGCCAGGCTGGATTCCGTCAGCATGAATTCCGTCTGTAACAGCGCGGTGGCGCGTACCGGAGGACACGGATCCTCACGAATCAGTGATTGCCAGACCGGTAGCGCCGTGACCAGTGGCATGGTCAACAGGGCTTCAGCCAGCCCCTGACGGACGTAAGGAGCGGGATCGTTTAGTAAAATCGGTAACAGTTCGGCCAATTCCAGGTAACGGTGCAGATGGCGTCCCAGTAGCAAGGCCGCGCGGCGACGCAAAAACAGATCATCGCCGCCGCCTGGCTCGGATAACCGGGTGCGCAGCACAGTCGCCAGCGAGTCGGGATCGAGATCATCGAGCAGGTCAAGCGCGGCAATCTGAATCCAGATGGATTGCCGATTGTCCAGCGCTGAACCGTAGATGTAGCGTAAGGTATTTTCCGCAATCGGCAGTCTGGATTCACCGGTTGGCAGCGCCCGCAACACCAGCGCCAACGAGTGGAACGCGGCTACGCGCACCCGTGGATCGCCGTCATGGGCCAGCAGCGGCAAAATCAGTTTTTCGAGATCCAGATGTTGCCACAATCGGCTGTATTCCGCGACCAGCTCCACTTGCTCCAGCAACCGGACACTGATTTGTCCCAGACGGCCGAGAGCAAACGAGATATGTCGGTCACAGGCTGCTTGTCGTCGCAGACTGCGTTCCACCAGCGTATCCAGCCCCAGCCAGCGCTCCAGAGCACGTCGGTCTCCCCGCAATTGTTGGCGGCTGGCCCCGAGGGCGCGAGCAAATTCCAAGAGATGGCGCTGACGTTCTGTTTCATTGACGGCTTGCTGGAAACGTCGGCTATAGTCCGCTTGCAGCAAGCGTAATTGCCGGATGCGCGCTGTCTGCTGCTGAATATCGTATCGCAGGAAAATCAGCAATCGATAACGAACCGCCCCCTGCGCGGCCCATTCCGGTGGATCGTCATGAGCGCCCGGCCACGCGCCATCGAGAAATTCCGTTACCAGCGATTTCAGCAATTCGCGCCAGGCTCGAGCTAACAGCGGCGACAGGTTATCAGCCAGACAGCACTCTACTTCGGCACGATCAGCCCGCAGCCAGTGCCGGGTCGGTTCAATCCAGATGTTCCGGGTCGCCGCGACCGCGGACGAGGCAAGCTTCTTCATGGCGACAGGTCTGAGGCCGATGGGTCCTCGATCCGGTTATTGAAATACAGGGGCAACTGCCGTTCGCGCAGGTCGCGGAAATCCACTTGGCCCGGCCGGAAGTCGCGATAGCCGCGACCATGATCGGCGAACCATTCCAGCGTGAACCAGAACCCCGGTTCGCGGTTATCGAGGTGGTATTGCACTTGTAATCCAGCGTTCAGCCGTCCCTGACCACCCCAGTGGTTTTCCCAGAGCAGATGCCCTTCCAGAATCTTGCGCTGCGTGGCCTCTGGACGATTCCAGTCGTGATCGCCCTGTGCGAAATACCAGGTCCGGTGATAAGCCATCTCGGCGATCCAGGAACCCAGTAATTGCTTCCACCCGACATTAATACGGGCGTGTTCAGGATCGAACAGATTCCCGTTTTCGTCCGAGGTCAGGGCGGCACCGGCATACCAGAGCGTATCCAGCCAGGGCCGGTGAACCAGCGTATCGGCCAGCACCAGTCCGCGCCGGTGAAAATATTTGTATTCGCTCAGAACGTCCGGGTCGACAAAACCTGGCATATAGTCATAGCCCGATTGTTGGTGCAGATTGCGATAAAAGAAACCGAGCGAGGGTTGATGCCGGGTTTTTGGACCCAGATCGCGGGTCTGCGTGATTTGACCGCGCACCGTCGAATTCCAGGCCCAGTCTACGGATTCTTGTGCGTAACCTTCCCAACCCAGTCGAAAAGAGATTCCCGGCCAGTCGGTGTCGTGACGCCAAAAGCCGCGCAGACCAATCGTGGGGCTGCCGCGCTGGTGTAGCCGGTACAGGGCGTCTACCTGGTAATAATCGTTGTCCCAGGGTGCAAACAGTCGCCAGCTTCCCAGGGCTTCCAGATACTCATCGGCCGTTGAACTGTCGCCGGATTCATCGGCTGGCGGGGTGGCGCGGGCCAAGGTGACGCCCAGCGACCAGGTTCCCGACGGCTGACTACCCAGGGCGTATCGGTCGATGGTGGCCATCGCCACGGGTTCCGGCAGCACGGACACAGTGACCGGTGCCGATGGCGGGGGCGTCACCGTCAAGGTTGTCACTCGTGGCGGCGTAGGCTCACGCGGGGTATCCAGCACCACCTGGCGATGGATGCGGAACAGCCTTGCGGTTTGCTCACGGTCGGGTTTCAATTCCAGTTCGTGCAGGCCAGGGCCAAAGTAACGATAGCGGCTGTCCAGGGTGTCCCCCTGCGCTTCGTCGATCCGCAGCCAGGCCGGACCGGCCACCCGCAGGCGCAGCGGTTCGGCAGCGGTGGCGACCTGGAAACGTCGTTTAAGATCACCCGTCACCGGCTGGGCAACGCCATTGCGCAACTCGCTGACGCGCACCCGCAAAAACTGGTTGGCCAAGGGGTTGACGATCCCCAGCCGCAAGACGTGCTGCCCGGGCGGCGTATCGACGATGAGCGACCGGGCCGGGGCAGAAGGCGGGAGCGTGAATTGCTGTTCCGGCTGGTCGTCCATTTGTCGCCAGACGGTCAACGGTTCCTGGGGTAAATAACGCACGTCCATGGCGCGCAATTCGATGCGCAGGCGACTTGGCGCAGCATTGGCGATCAGCAGGCCCAGTTGTTCATCACCCGAGAGCACTTGTTCATCGCGGGCGGTGGGGGGAGCCAGCGCCTTGCGCACCCGCAACATCGGCGTTTCCGGTTGCCAGCCCTGCACTTCCAGATCATGCAGTCCAGCGCTTTGTGTAAGGGTGGTAACCACTTCCCATTCCGCCCGGATGCGTAATCGCCGCATCAGCGCCTCCACGCCGGGCACGCCGGGCTGGGCGGCAACCCATTGTTCGGCTTCCGGCAATCGTTGCGCCAGTTGATCTGGCGCATGTTCCACATCCCAGAGCAGTGCAATCAGCCGGTTGCGTAATAGCTGATCCGGCGGCACCGGGGACTCCGGCCAGACCCGTCCTGGCGGTTCGAGCGCGGTTAACCGCATCAGCGTCGCCTCGATGGCTTCCTGATCCACCGGCCAGGGTGGCCTGACCGGCAGCGGCCGGGATGCCAGTTGGCAATCAGCGATAACTCGTACTGACTGACTGGGCGTCATCCCTGGTTGACGATGGGCACCCATCGCGGCGGCAGCGGCGGTCAATGGCGTTAATTCCGGCAGAACCCGCAACGGAAGTTCAGGTTGCCAACTTTGTACCCGCGTCAGCAAAGGTTGTTGATCGCCGGTGATCTGAATTCGATGCAACCCGGCACCCACTGTGTAATCCAGCGTCATCTCCCGGCCTGGCGCCGCGTCAGTCCCGACCATGGTTAAACCTTGGGCCGGACGGTCAGCAGTGATCGGGAGTCGCTCCACATGCGGGCCGTCCCGCACGATCAGCCAATCATTGACAGGCGGTGTCTCCTGCGTGGTGCCTGATGGATGGATCAGCCGAGCGTTGATCCGCAGGCGGACCGGCCCATAGACAGCCATTTGTAGTGGGCGATCGACATGGGCGCGATAGGTCTGTGCATAGAGATGGCGTTCCTGAGCGTACAGCAGGACAGCGCCAGCGTGATCTTCGATAAGATGGTCAGCCGCCTGCCAGATATGTGGACCAGGATGGTGAATCCGCCACTGGTTCCAGTCGGTGACAGCGCGTTCCCGGGTTGCCGCGTTGTCATCGGCAAGACGGGCGCGAATCGCTAAACCCTGCTCCAGGGTCTCAATGAGCGCCTGACCGGCAGAGCCGGCCTCCCGCCAAAGTTTGAGCGCTACCGGGTCATTACCCTGCTGGTGGGCGCGATGTCCTCGCCAGAGGGCGCGTTGCACGGCATCGGGTAATCGTTCCACCGCTAGGTCGAAGACCCGCAGCCAACCCAGGGTATGGGCAGCGCGAGCCAGGTCAGCGGCAGGCCATTCAGCGGGTGGTAGAGCCAGAGCCACCATTAATGCGAATTCCGGTTCATTCTGCTCCAGCAGCAGACTGATCCATTGACGCCAATGGGCAGGTTGCGGATAGCGGGCTGCTGCCAGCGTGGTCAGATTCATTAATGCGCCTTCATCGCCAACTGCCCGGTAACGCTGCGTCAGTTCGCTGAAAACCTGTTCACGGATGGCCGCATCGGTTTCATACAGGAAGGTTCCGCGCAGCAGCAATTCAGCCATGAATTCCTCACCGAGCTGGTCGAGCGCCCGCGTCTGTCCGGCCAGCGCCTCAGCCCGTATCTGCACGTTTGATGAGCGGGTCAGTTCACTCCACTGTGCCATCGCGGGCAGGAGTTCGCCAATGTCCTCCAGTCGGCGCGCTTTAGCGATGGCGACTGTGGAATTGCCCGGGACGGTTTCGGGAGCAGTAGCCGCCAGCGCAGTCATCAGTTGATGGGTCTGCCCGTTTAGCCAGCGGCGCAGTGGCTGCCAGTAATTGTCCAGTTCGCGCCGGGCGTCGCGGGTACTGTCGAAACTGACGCCAGTGGCGGTGGGCGGATCCGGGTATTTCTGGTTAGCGAAGGCGTCGCGTAACCATGCCTGGAACTGCTTTTGTACAGCGTCGGGTCCCAGACGTCGCGCCACGTCCAGATATTCGCTTTCCGACAGGGCGTAAGGACGACTGGTCCGATAGTGCATTGCCACTGCCAACGGGCGGATTGCTCCGCCAAGGCGGATGCGTCGTATGCCAGTGGGCAGCGGGATTTCCACCCGCGCCGTTTGCATCAGCGGCCCTGGCGTTCGCAATGCCGCGAAAGGTGCATTTAAAGTATTCGCTGCTGGCTGACCGTGTCGCTCACTGAGCAACATCACCGCCGTTTCCCCGGTGCCCGGCAGGAAGAGGGACTCTGCCAGTTCCGGCATCGCGACGCGCAGTGGCAAGGGTGGCTGGTCATCGTAGCGCAGCCAGAAGGTCACAGTTTCGTTCAGACTGGCAGGGTCTACGGCGATTCGCAGTAGCGACGGTTCATCACGTTCCGGCAGGTGATAGTCCAGTTCACCCTCGGCTGGTAACTCGGTGAAATAGCCACTGGGCAACACATCCAGCAAAGTTTCGCTAAACCGTTCCGCTACCGTCCGTTCACGGAGCTGAGCGTCCGGGGCTAACAAGGCATGATCGCGCAACCAGGCGAAACGCTGGGGCATCGTGGTCGGTTTGTTCGCAGGCAGCAGATGGCGATAGAAGGTAAACATCCCGGCTACATCGCGAGCCTGGCCGGTCAGCGCCGGTTCCTCGCGATGGGCGAGCGCTGCTTGCCGCAAGGTCATGGCCGCAACCAGGCCACCGTTGCCGTAATGATTGTCACGCGCCAGCCGCAGTACCGTGCGTTCCTGCTCAGCCAGCGTCATTGAATCCAGGGGGCGAGCCAGTTCCACTTGGGTCAAATCCCAGAGGGAACCGTGTCTAACCGGATACCGGACACGGGCTTCGGCGGCGGTCCATGGCGGGGCGTTCAGTTCCGGCACCAGATAGTCGGGATCGGCCTGGGCCAGCAGCCGCGCATACAGCGGTTGAGTCGCCGCCAGGGTCAATTCATGCTTCCCTTTCGGGATGTCCAGGTACCCGATTTCCAGACGACCGAGAGTCTCCGCGCACCCATTGACCCAGATCGCTTGCCGCATTTCCGCGCCGACCACAAAATCCAGCGCCTGCCAGGGACGCCCATCGAGGTAGGCATAAATCCGATAGGCTTGCCGAGTTTCGACTTCGGGCAGTGGGTAGCGCAGACGGTTCTCCAGGGCCAGACGCACCGGGCCGCTCACGGAGACGCGCAAGGCGGGTTGCGCTTGCAACGGCCAGAACGGTTGGGCAGTAGCGACTTCGCTGGAGCGCAATGACCCTGTGGCGCTGGCGGATTCGTCCGGTTCGATAAGCTGGCGATACGGCGCGATGGTTGCCAGCGCCTCACGTCGTGAGATGAAGAGTCCGACCTCAAGCGCTCCAGAAGCTTGGGCTGACCGGCTGACGCGCACGAGACGTTCATCCGGCCAGGTTGGCGGCAGGATCAACGACTGACCGCGCACGGATGGATACGTCGGCGTTTCGACATACAGTCCAGAGCCATCCGACCTGGCAAATTCCAGATCCCCCAGCGCGAGGCGTCCCGCCGGACGATAGACCCGCAATGCCTCGCTGGCCGGTATCCAGACCGTCACGCTGTCGCCAGGCGCGAGCGTCACCAGACTCATTCCGGTTTCCGGAGCCTCCGCGACCTGCGTTTGGTCTGCGTCTTCCCGGAAGGACGCCTGCCAGTGTTCGACCCCGGTGTGAATCGGACGAACGCCAGCGACCCATTGCGGCTCCGCTTCAACGTTATCCCAGCGCAACGGTAGCGGATACTGTGCCAGCAGATCGATCTGAACCTGATCGACGCCAGCAAAGGCTGATCCCAGAGTCAGGATGACCGCCAGCGCCGAAATTTGCGCCCAGTGCTGCATCAGGGGCGTATTCCCTCCAGGCAGTTACCGAGTTGTTGCCGTAATTCCGTATCAGTGCGCAATTGCTCGCGCAGCGGAGCCGCCAGTTCGATATGTACAAAGCCCATGTTGCCCATTGCCCGCAGGGTTTGACCGATCTGGTTGGTCACGCCGCCTAATTCTTTGACCTGATCAGGATAGAGTAATACCGGTTCGGGCAGCACCGCGCCCAGACAGTGCATGGTCTGTTGGGCAGCCGGTGTTGACGGTTTTTGGCCGGCGCTCACAATCGCGCCCGCCTGGCGGCCGGCATCGGTTTTGCGCTTTTCGTTGGCGAAACCATGCCACTGGAGGATGGCGCGGTTGGGATAAACCCGAGCGACGGCTCGGCTAAAAGCGATGAAACCGCTATCCGGCAGGTGCGCCATATCCGCATTGACCGGGCCATCATCATCGGTCTCATAACTGCGCGGCGCGGTACTCCAGGCACCGGCGGTAAACTGGCCACTCTCGAACAGGCGGAGGGTGATGACACCGGTATGTCGGTCGCTCAAGGCGTGCGGCGCTTGCAGGATCGGGGCAGGATCGGGGGTGACGGCAACCGCATAAAAACCGCGTCCCTGAAGACGGTCGGGTTGCTCCCGGATCACCATAAAGGTTCGGCCCTGCGCCTGGATGCGCTCCCATTGAAAACCCAGGGTCGCCCAGTCTATCGCCAAAGTTGCATCAGTGGGTTGGGCAAAGCTGCGTTGGAACAATCGCTCAATCTGCGCCAGGTCACTGGATGACGGTGGTTGATAAGTTGGGCTTTGACTATCCTGCCAAAGCGCTTCCAAAGACGCTGCCTGGACGAGCGTTGACGCCAGCAGCGCGGTCAGGGAGAGGGTATAGCGCTTGATATTCATCATTTTTTCTCCTCACTGAAAAGTTCGAGTACTGCGGGTTCGCCGGGCATTACCTGGTAAAACAGCAAATAGCCGTGTCCCTTCTCCAAACGCATCCGGACGCGGTAGGAACCAACGGGCAAGTCATCGCCGAGCGGCAGGAAAAAATGCCGTCCGGCGCCGACGGTTTCATGGGACGTTCCCGACACGGGTAAGGGTTGGCGGTGATCGGGTCGAATATCGTAGATCCACTCGCGGGCAGTCAGACGCGCCACCGGTCCCCCTAACGTCAGATTTGGCGTTTCAAGGGTGACCCGCAGGCGGAAACTTTGGCGCTGGTCGGTGGGAGTCCGCAGGATGCCGGTCAAGATCTCCTCGCCGGGTCGGGTTTTGGCGTAGATGAATTCCAGCGCCTGGCGATCATCCAGTCGATAGCCGATGCGCCGTATCAGACTGTCCCCGGTTTCGCCTGCGTAATTGATGAACCAGCGTCCGGGCGGCTGACCGGTTTCGATATGCAGAATATGCGTACCGGTGGACTGGGGCGGCAGGCGAATTTCGCTGTAACGGGTGAGTAAGGTGTCGGCGTAAATGGTTTGGCCATCGATGAGGATACGCGCTGGACCGGGCGTATCGCTATCGCGCAAAACCAGTACGGTGGCGTCAACCGTCTCCCGGCCCGGCAGTCCCGACAACGCCAGCGCGGTTGGCGTTCCCACGGGTAGGGGACGAAAGAGGCTTGGACGCGCCTGTGGACGCAAGGGCAGGTCTGATTCACGCGGACTGAGCAGGTAACGGCCGCGCCAAACCCCTTCCGGATAGTAATCCCGCCAGTCGTAGCGACCCGCCAGGATTTCTGGATCGGGTTGCGGCGGCGGACTCTGTGTCATCATTAACACCGTCTGGCCTTCCCGTAGCAGTTCAGCCGCCGCGACCGGCAACACCGGAAACCAGAACGGCTGCCCCCGGTCTTTGGGAAATCCCGGCAGGTAATCTTCGGGAACCCGGACTCGCCTGGGTAAATTCGAGGGTCGGGTGTAACCGGCTAACAATACCGAGGCCGTTGCGTGCAAGCGAATTTTTGCCACCGGTTTGGGTAATGCGAAAGCATAGCTGGCGGGTTCGGAAACGGGGTCAAAAAAAGCTTTGCGGCTGACCAGCCAGTCATAAACTGACGGCGCGTTAGTAATGTGTAGTTCGCCCTGACGTAAGACCCGCTCCCGATCATCCAGCAGCGCATAGTGAACCGTCGTCGCGGTCATCGGTAATTCCAGGCGGGCGTCCAACCGCCAGAACGTCGGTTGTCCCGCGGCATGGGCCACCCGAAACTCCAGCGTCCGTCCGGAGTCCAGGCGATACAGTCGCTGATAGGTCGATTCTCCGAGCAAATTTAGATGACTGTTGTGTTCCTGGCGCAGACTGGCGCGGATAACGACCGGGCGTTCGGCAATGATCTCTAACAGACCCGGCTCGAAACGGTCAGTCCAGCGCATGGCCTGGTTGCTCAATAACCGTTCGGTTTTCTGAGAAGGCTTTTGGCCATGCCAGATGAGTTGTACGGGCGACAAATCCGGCACTGATACGCCCGGTTCCATCATCGAACCGGCGCTGGCGACCAGTTCGGCGACGTCGATCAGTTCCAGATCGACAGTTCCACCCGGCTCGGGAACCGGTATGATCCCGCGCAAGTCACGGTTGACGTACAAACCGGCCGGCAATACCGGCAGCCGTGGGCTTTCGGCTTCGACATCCAAGACGACATACAACTTCCGGACGTAGTAATCACGACCCAGGACGCCACCCGGCGCGATTGGACTCCAGCGTTGACGCATCAGATTAATCTGTTCAGCCAGACTCAACAGCTCCACGCCGTACACGCTGGCTTTGCCAAGTTGCTCTTGCAGACGTCGGCTCAGGCGCTGCCAGCCATAGACCCCGGTCTGGTCGAACCGGAAGTTCTGGGTGTAAATCCTGACGACTACATCCTTCATATCGGCGGGACGCTGATTCAGGCGCAGGCGCAGGCGGGTTGCACCGGACGCTTCCTGCAGGTTGAGCATGATGGTCTGACTGTTGGCGGGCAGGAAGGGGTCATTCAGGTAAAAAGCCGCTGTCATCGGTTCAGCATCGGGCGACTGATACCAGCGGACTGCCGTTCGTTGATAATAAATTTCTTCCTTGACGATCTGACCCCGACTATTTATTAGTTGTAAAGCGATGTGGTAGACCCAGAACCGGTTGGGCTGGCGCGCCTCAGCAGGTGGCACGGTTGCATTGGTGATGATCTTGAGCCGGTCGTTCTGACTGTTGATGGGAAATTCCAGCCAGTGCCCGTCATCCAGAAGATAAACGGTGTCATCCGCCGCTGTGGTCAGACGTGGATCGACTACCTCACTGTGGCTATCAGGATCAAACAACGTCCAGCCCATCTGAACCATGGGCCAGAGCCGCCAGATGATGCCGCCCAACAGACCCAGTAGCACGCTCAGGCGCAGGAGACGTCCCAGTAGCCGGATCATGGCTCGCCAAAAATCAGCCAACCGGCCTGAGTATCTTTGAATCGATTCATCTGCTCAGCAAGAGGCGGCAGGCTGGCGGCTATGCGCAAATCCGGTTGTCGGGGCGTCAGGTTGGCCACCAGCCGCAAGCGTTGACGCTTGTCGAAAACCAGGAGAAAGGCCATCTGCGTGTCCCGGTCAATGAGACGCTGATAGGTGTAATCAGGCCAGTTGCGCAGTTGTTCCAGGTTGACGATATCGCGCTGTTCCATATAGGCCCTTAACGCGGCCTGCCAGGCGACCGGCGTATCCCCCGGTTCTACGACCAGACCGGCTATTTGTTGGTGCAGATCGCCGTATGTGGTTGGAATATCCAGTGCGTCAAACTGAGCCTGCTGGGTAAAATTCTCGCTTTGTTGGCGATAACCGACTTTGGCTTGCGGCGACAGCCATGCCATACAGAATTCATGTTGTGGCGCCGCCGCCAGATAGCGCGCCTGGGGAATGCCGCCCAACTGAAAGCCTATTGTGTAGGCATCGCCGCCGAGCAACTGGAAAGAGAAACCATCTTCCGCCAATTGCGCCAGCAAGCGCTGACCCAGTGGCCCCAGCAAATCTGGATGCGATAACCCGTTACTCCAGGTGATCAGCATGTCCACAGGCGGCGGCGGTTCTTGATCAGGACGCACTCCATAAGCCCGGATGCTGATGGCCAGCATCGGATGCGATCCCGCCTCGCGAAGTACCACCTGGTTGACGAGCGAAAAAACCGTGCGCGGGTTATCCGGATCCAGTACATCGGCGCTACGATCCGGGTTGGTTTCCGGATGTGCTCCAGCAACCAGCAGCACGTCCGCCTGAAGCTGATCAAACAGCGCCAGGCCATACTCGAAGGTATTGACTTCAGACAGGGGATGGGGGATTTGCACCATAAAATTCTGATTTTGGCCCAGTCGGAACGTATAAGCGCCCCAGTAGCGGGGCGGGCGTAATACGTTCTCGGTGAGCAACACATACTCATGGCCGGTATGCCGGTGCTGATAGCGCAGCAATCGATAACCTATCGCCTCGGCGGCGGCGGCCAGCGCTTGCAGGTTCGCCAAGCCTTCCTCAGTCCAGCCATCCTGGCGATACTCGGTGCGCAGGGTGGCTAACAGAGGCGTCAAAATCTCTTCATCAAAATAAAGCAGTTCTTCCAATCGCGGCGACTGATAGAGATTAGCCCCCCGTTCGGCAATGCGCCCGCGACTGGCCAGCAGCCATTCCTGCAAATAGCCGTCGATGCGTAATTCGCCCACGGTAAGCGGCGCATCCGCCACGCCGCTTACCGTGGCTCGGGCCATGATTTGCCGCAAATCAGCACGATTCAGAAACAACTCGGCAAACCCATCGCGGGTGGATTCCCGTTGCAGGTTGGGCAAGGGGGCTGCTGTCCAGTGCAGTTCCAGGTTACCCGTTAATTGCTTCAGTCGCGCCAGATGCAAGCCTGGCGGCACCGTGCCACGCATCCATAACTGGGTGGTGGGTTGCGCTTCGCCCGCCCGGTAGGCTGCGGCCCAATGCGGAGCGAGCGCCGTAATATTGTCATGGGTATAACTGCGCACTTGCAGAACATCCCGCTGAGCCATGACCTCGTGAAAGACTTGAAACAGCGTCTGCCGATTCGTTAGCACATCCAGCGAGCGATCCGGATTGATGGCGCGGCGCGTTCCAGCCACGGCCAGCGCTCGCCCGCCCAATCGGTCGAAGAGCCAGCCACTGGTGGTCAGAACGCCACGTTCGTCCATCGGCGCCGGTGTTTCGACCAGCAACCGACTGCGCGCTTGAGAATCCAGCACATAAAACCCCCAGCCATTGGCCGGATCCAGTTCCCGCAGATACAGGTAACGCTGTTTGACGATATAGATCTGATAATGCGTTTCCCGCAGTGACTTTGCCGCTATGGTCAGCGCCGTTTCGTCGCGGGTTTCCAGATAAATCCGCAATTGCTCGATACCCGTCCGGAAAGCCAGCAGTTCGCGTGGCAACGGTGGCGGCGCGGTTCCCTGGGTGCGAATCCGGTTGAGTGCGACGTTATCCTCGCTGAGCATTTCTATCAGCAGGCGATCAGTAGATTGCAAAGCTGTCCGGGGTTCTGGCGCTTCTATCCATGGTGGGGTGCTGGGCAACAGCGTCAGGGCGAATCCGGCGAAACTGGCGATTCCGACAGCGATCAGCGAAGTTTGCAGAGTAGCCCGGCTAATGCGGGCGACAATTTCCTTGTTGTGCATCCGCATGGCGACCAGACTGGTGAGCAGATAGCCGAAACCGTAAACATCCGTGATGGTGATAGTGGGCCAGAGAAAGGGCAGCAGCCAGCCTAATACCATCTTGTAAGTAAAACTGACGTTGAAAAACAGCAATAGCTCGCGGGGTCCCTCCAGGTGCAGTCGAGCGAGGAGTGGAATTTTTAATAGCAGACGAACCAGGATGAGGATAATAAAAATCTCGGTGAAGGACGTGATCACCTTAACGGGGTCATACCACTGTAATGCGATCAGCGAAGGAATCATGATGCCATTGAATTCCCAACCATAAAACAGATTCATTCGGGAAGCAATCCAAGCGGTCGTCAACAATATAATATAAGCCTTGGGAGTCGCCAGTAGTGACGCCGCCAGGTCATCGTAGGTATAACTCAGGTTGCCGATGCTGAAATTGGTAAATTCCATTAAGCCATAACGCACGATTAGATAGGTGCATCCCACCGAAGTAAACAAGGGGAGCAGACCCGAAAAAATACCGGTTTTCCAGAAACTGTTGGCGACCAGTGAAACAATGATCAGCCCGAAGCTGTAAAGATGGTTGCGATAGTCAAAGGCTTGCTGGAAGTATTCATTCCAGCGCTCGCCAACCCATGGCCAGATCCAGCCATCGCCGATCAACCGCACGGCAACGCTGATCAGTACCAGCGCAAAAAACCGGTCTCGCCCAAACAGACTACTCCATCCACCCATGCGCGAAAGTCGTTCGGAAAGGGCGTGAACCAGCAGATAAGTGACCACGCCTTCGATGAAGATCACACCGGCTGACAGTGGTTTGATCAGCAGCAATGGCGTCAGGTAACCGGGGGTGACCAGGCCAGACAGGCTCCAGCCAAAGCGGAGCGCGAAAAAGGCCATGACCCAAACCCCAACCCAGACGGTGGTGATGACAGAGCTGGTCAGGCTCTCGGGAAATAACGGTAGCGCCAGCACCGGTCAGGCTCATTCAGCTATTAACAGAATCGTTTCTATTAATAATCCGGGCGATTCGTTCAAATAATTCGGGAATTTGCACCGGTTTGAATACCACATCAGTAGCGCCGGCAGCGCGAATTTGTGTTTCACTATGCTCGCGCTTCATACCCGTTAGCGCCAAAACCGGGATGTCGGGATACTGTTGGTTGCGCCAGGCCAAAAACTGCAAACCGTCCATGACCGGCATCATCATGTCCAGAACAATGAGATCCGGTTTCCAGTCTTTCATGAGTTCGATCGCCTGTTGACCATGTTCAGCAGTGCGCACTATATAACCATAATCTTCTTCGAGAGTAAGCTGGATCAATTGTCGAATAGGTGCATTATCATCGACTAGTAAAATCTGCAGGGAATGGTTTGTCATAATAATATTGGATCTATGGCAGGCAATAATCGTGGCTAAATAAAACAGCGAAGACATAACTTAAAGGATAAGCCAGTACCTAGGTGACTGGTTCCCTCAAGCTGACCAGACCAATTGGCAACTTGCAGAATCGCTACCCGCAGTTTGCCAAACAGAGAGGCTGTATCTTCATTGCCAGTACCGTACAGATAATCATGAAACTGAGCTTCGGGAATGCCAAAGCCCTGATCAGCAAATTGGTAGGTAATCATGCCATTCTCTTCCACAATTGAAATAGACAAGTTAGCACCGATAATAGCATCTTCAATCAGGATTTTCAGAACCGTTTGCAGAATATCCTGCAGGATATCAGGATCAGCCAGCGCCAGACTGGTCAGATTGGAGAGAGTCTCGTTAATCGCCAATCGCCTCTCTCGCAATGATTCTGCTACAACATTCAGTGCGGCCTGTAAGGGTTCAGTCGGTGAAACCGGATAACAACCGATATTATGTAAATCCAGCAAATCGTTTAATAAATAGTTTTGTGCCTGGCCAATCAGGCTAATGGAGTGGTCAATCTGGTCTTCAATGCTTTTCATGTAGTTCAAGGCGATTGGAAAGTCCTTAATATACTTGGCGAGCAGACTGGATGCCAGCAGAATGGCCTGAAAATCATTGTTCAACTGAAAGTAGATACGCTCAACCAGTTTACTTTTCAATTCGCTGAGATTGTGCAGATTAGTGATGTCAATCAGTTCGATCAAAATGCCGCGCAACTGGAACGGGGCAGCGTCATGTGATGCTTCGGTGTCCCCGGATTCCAAAAAAGGCTGATCCGTGCGGACCTTGACCGGTCGGACATGCAGAAGATAATGATGATGAAGATCTCCAGGGAGACTGGCGGGCAGAGTGGTCGCTTCATGAGCGATGAAAAGCTTTTGCAAAATATGCTGGCCTTCGCTGGGGGATAATTTGCACAATTGATTGATGAAATCCAGCGCTGTCATTTCGTAGCCGGGCAGATGCCCCCGCATCATCAGGTTTTCCATGGCCTGGTTGACTTGAATGATCCGGCCGAAGGGGTTATAGAAAATAGCGGCTGTGCCGATGCTATCGAAAATTTGTTTCAGTCCGGTCAGTCTCTGTGTATGTAGCGTCATGATCTGGCGCAGGAGAGTATGTAAATTTTCGCCGCCGGCTAACCGGAGATAACGAAACGCTTGGCGGTTTTTTTCAGCCTGTTGCTGGCCTTGCCATTGTTGGCGATGGTATAGCATCTCTGCAATCTGTTGACTGAAGCCATGGGTGATTGTCGAGAATTCCGGGAAAGCAGCAACTTTTTCCCTGGCGATGCCCATGGCCCAGAAACCTAATAATTCGCCTCCAAAAACCAGGGGCGCCATACATTGACGAATGTGCGGATCTTCTTTGAAGAACAGGCGATGTTCGAGCAGGATGGGACGATTTTCTGAAATAGCATCGCTATAAGGCGAACGGCGATAATCGCGGCGGCGCTCATCAATGTCGTTAAAAGTGCAGTTCAGGGCGATGACTTCTTTGACATGATATTTACCGGGGAAACGCTCGAGGAAAATCAGCCACTCAAGATCCAGCGTTTGCTTGACGAGAGTCACTACTTGAGTCCAGGGTTCTGGCGTGGCGTAGAAACTCGGCAAATTGAGCTTCTCATCAAGACGTCCGGCCAGATCCAGAACCAGGCGGCGCGTGGTGGATTCCTCAATATGGAACTTATAACGGAAGACCAGGATAAACGTTCCAATCTGCGCGATAATAAGCGCGGTTACGGGGGGCCAGACCAGCCACCACAGCGGCAACAGCCAAGCGGTCAGTGCATAAATCCCCGTGGCTGCTCCGGTCAACCACAGTCCAAACTGGTAGTGGCCCAGTTGATATAGAATGACATTAAAGACTGTGACCACCAGTAGCAGTACTAATTGCCATAGCCCCGGTAGTGGATGCAGAGCGCGCTTCTGTAGCAAGGTTTGCAGAGCGAATCCCTGAAACGCCGCCAGTGAAATGCCCTGGTTTTCCCGCAGATCAATGGGCGTGTGCAAGCCAGGTTCGTGGGGCGTCAGCGCTGCGCCGATCACCACACTTTTTCCCTCGACCAACTCTGGAATCAACTCCCTGGCCAGCAAACGATGCAAGGCAATCATTGGCAAATACGCCAGACCGCCACTGAAGTTTACCCAGTACTCCGTTTCCGGAAACGTCCAGTGGCTACCCATCAGCTTTTGAGCCGCCTGCACCTCCAATGAGGGATAGTCCTGATTGTGAATTTGATAATAAGCTTGATGGCGCCGATAAACCCCATGATCGGCGGGTGGGATCGCCACAATGCCAAAGGTAAGCTGGTTTTCGACCGCACGGGCAGCAGTGGGCCAGGGTGTGATTTCCAGTCGGTCGGTTTGTACAGAAATTTTCAGGTATCGGCCAAAGATCAGGCGGTCAAACCGGGCTGCCCGTTCATAGAAACGGCTTGACACTTGTTTGGGGGTAAACGTGAAGATAATTTGGCGGGCACCCAGCGTATCCAGTTGTTCGACGACGTCCAACCATACGGAATCACCTGCAGCAAGTTCATCTTCGCTGGCAGTCATCAATAGCACGGCAGGCGCTTCGGAGAGGCGTAAACCATAGCGCATGATCAGATCGTAAAAGACCGTATCATAGGGATTAAAAACACCTAGAGTGCTAAAACCCCACGTGCTTATTGCAATCAATAAAGTAATCAGGATAGCGGGATATGGAAAATTGTGCATATCAGTCTAGTGGTCTGTCATGCTAGTTTTTATGGGTGTAGGATATGCTAAGCTACGCACTGGGTAAAAAATCAGACGGCTTTATCAACAAATTCAAACGTGATAGACCTCTAGTGGTTGAGGTAATAAACTCTTAAATTGAAGGCCTGATCGATTAACATGAATTTTATCGAATGTGGTTGCAGAAATACGTGAGTCAAACAACGAGAGCTTTTAGTTTGAATAATAATTTTATCGGGCTTGACACCCGCTATCCGGTAATTTCCCGACGACTCACTCGTCGTCACTATCTGGACTCTGCCGCTTCGACCCTGGCCCTGCGCTGCGCCCGGCAGGTTGCCGACGAGTTGCTGGTCCACTATGCCAACACTCACAGTCAGGCGCATTTCCCGGCTCGGATTGTCAACCACGCCTACGACTGGGCGCACCGGCAAGTGCTCAATTTTGTCGGTTCAACGGATACAGCGCGTCATCTGGCCTGCTTTTCCGGGACCGGCAGTACGGCCGGTTTGAACCGATTGGCCCGCATCCTGGCGGCGCAACGTCCCGAGCGGGATATTGTACTGGTTTCGCTAATGGAGCATCACGCTAACGACCTCCCCCACCGCAAGCACGCCGGCCAGGTGATCCACCTTCCGCTGACGGGAACCGCGCCAGCGTTGGGGGGCGTTGATCTGGCCGTGTTGGAACAGTTGCTGAAGCAATATCCAGGCCGGGTCAACTACATCGCTGTATCCGCGGCCAGCAACGTGACGGGCATCATGAATCCCGTGCATGACATCGCGGCACTGGCGCATGCCCACGGAGCCTCGGTTGTCGTGGACGCTTCGCAATTTGTCGCCCACGCGCCGCTGGCCCTCAGCGATACCGGAGCGGCAGAACGGGAATTGGATGCCGTGGTTTTTTCCGGCCACAAGCTGTATGCACCGGGATCGCCGGGCGTGATGGTGGTGCGCCGGGCGTTGCTGGAAGGGCAGGAGCCGGATGAACTGGGCGGCGGCATGGTCGATGAGGTTAGCGTGAGCGATTATCAGGTCACTGACCGCTTTCCTGACCGTGAGGAAGCCGGTACGCCCAACATCCCCGGCGCGGTGCAGCTTGGCGCGGTGTTGAATGTGCTGCAACGTATCGGCATGAAAGAAGTTCATGCAGGGGAGCAACGGTTATTGCGGCGACTGCTTGCGGAATTAACCACCATTCCCGGCGTGCGGGTGTATGGCGATCCCGACCCGGAGCGCACGCCGCGTCTGGGGGTGGTTTCGTTCAATCTGGCCGGTCTGGAGCATGGGCTGGTCGCTGCCGTGTTGAACGATTATCACAACGTCGCGGTTCGCAACGGCTGTTTTTGCGCCCATCCCTACGTTCGCGAGTTGCTCAAGCCAGAGTTGTGGGAGCTGGAGATCGATCCCGACGCGGACGACGCTGAGGCATTAATTGTACCGTGGCGGGGTATGGTGCGGGCCAGTCTCGGCCTGTACTCGACCGATGAAGACATTGATGCGCTGTTGACCGGCGTCCGTGAATTGCAGGCCCATCCTGAACAGTACCGTGTGCACTATCGGATGGGCCGCAATGGAAACTTCCATCATCAAACGTTCACGGTTTCCCCGGAATCGTTATTCGACCCGGAAGCCTTATTGAATCGCTTGTGTCCGGAGGTTAGCCCCTCGCTCAATTGATACCAGTCCACCTGCCGGGTCAGTACCATCGCCAAGGCGAGGAACCCGAACAGCGTCAGCGAACCCGCCAGTAGCGCATAGTCTTCCAGGCTGATCAGCACATAAAGAATGCCGAACACGCCGCTCAGTAGCGCCCCGAACCCCAGTCCCCAGGCGATGCTCTCGAGAACGTGGATCAAGTAATAACTGATTAACGCCACACAACTGACCGTTGCTACCCCGTAGGCCGGTGCAAAGCCGATGTGCTCCGATAGCGACAGTAACAGCAGGTAGAACAGGGTCAGCGCCGCGCCGGTCAGGCCGTATTGCAACGGATGAATCGCCAGTCGCCGCAACACCTCGAACAGGAAGAAGGCGATGAAGCTCAGGCCGATGAACAGTAGGCCGTATTTCATTGCCCGGTCGCTTTGCACATAGCTGTCCGCCGGTTCGACAAACCGCACCCCAATCAAGCCGTTCCCGCTCAACCCCTGATTGCTGCGTAAATAGGCATTTAAATGGTGTTCCATATTGGCGGCCAGTCGCGTGGTCGCCCAGGTCGCAGTGAAACCTTCGGGCGTCACCGTGCGCGCTTCCGGCAGAAACTGACCGAAGAAACTGGGGTGTGGCCAGCCGCCGCGTACCGCAATACGCGTGGCGTCGCCCACCGGCGCGAGGCTGATGGACTGCGTACCGCGTAGATCCAGGGTAAAAGCGAATTCGGTGGACCACGGATTTTGCAGATTGATGCCATTCAGACGGGCCTGAATGCCGTTGGCCATCCGTTCTTCTCCGGTCCCCGGCAGAAAGTCGCTGCGTTGTTCCCCCCAGGTCAATGCGGGCGCTCGCAAAATGCCCCGGGTGTCACTGATGCCGATAATCAGCCGTGGTTCACCGACCACAATCTGCTCGTTCGCGCCGGGCTTGATCGGTTCGCCCTCGGCGGCAAACCGGCCCTTGAACGTCAGGCTGGCGCTGAAGACGA
>JFJP01034742.1_pt1 | contig 24572 bp, 20 predicted proteins | sample 431651 | NCBI WGS metagenome assembly JFJP01 (sample SAMN02602958, study PRJNA72255) | Microbial mat metagenome, whole genome shotgun sequencing project. | biome: fresh water; feature: sink hole; material: water; isolation source: purple microbial (photo- and chemosynthetic) mats found in...
CATTGCGCGACAGCCCCGAAGGCTCAGTCTTGACTTCATGCGCGCCGAGAACCTCCATGCCTTCCAGCGTCATACGCCGCGCCATGATCAGGCCTATGTCGCCCGAGCCGAGTATCAGTGCGCGGCGGCCCGGCAGAAGCCCCTGGATGTTCATCATGTACTGGGCCAGCCCGGCGGTGTAGATTCCCGCGGGTCTGTCCCCATGGACGAAAACCTGTCTGTCGGTGCGTTCCCTGCATCCGGTCGCCAGCACCATGGCTTTTGCCCTCAATGCAACGACGCCTGACCGGTCTATGCAATCCAGTATGAAGCCGTCCGCCCGGCGCCCGGCTTTTGAAACGAAAGCCTCCAGCATGACGCTGCCGCCGAGCGCCGCGAAACGGTCAGCGTCGCGCAGCGCGTATTCAGGCCCGGCCAGCTTTTCCCCATAGCGTACCAGCCCGAACCCGTCGTGCACGCACTGCTTGAGTATGCCACCCAGTCGTTCCTCGCGTTCCACAACGACGACACGGGCACCTGACTCAAGCGCGGCGCAGGCGGCAGCGAGCCCGGCTGGGCCTGCGCCAAGCACTACCACATCGGTATCGATCGAGCGGATCACGGCCGGCCTGCTTTGGTCGGGCCAGCTTTCGTAGGGCCGATGCAGAGCTCCGAGCCGGGGCCCTTTTTCGTCACAGCCCAGAGCGGCGTTTTCGTTTCGCGCGCCAGTATTTCCATGACGCGCGGGGTACAGAAGCCGCCATGGCAGCGCCCCATGCCCGCCCGCGTGCGGCGCTTTATGGCGTCCATGCTGGTCGCGGGCAAGCCCGAATGGATCGCATCCAGGATCTCGCCTTCAGAGACTTCCTCGCAGCGGCAGACGATGCGGCCATAGGCGGGATGCTGCTCGATCAGGCTGGCGCGGTTCTCCAGCGACAAGTGCCTCGGTTCAGGTGAACCGGGGAGCATGGACTTCCATCCAGGCCTGGGTCCGACAGACTTGAACGCAGACACGAGCTCTACGGCCATGCTCGCCACGTCTTCGGCTATGGCCGGGGCCGAGGCGAGCCCGGGAGACTGGATGCCTGCGGCGTGGACCAGGTTGGCTACCCGTTCGCTCTTTTCTATTATAAAGTCCTCTTCGTAGGTGCAGGGGCGGACTCCTGAAAAATAAGTGATGGCCTGGGACATGGACAGGCTGGTATTGAGGTGCACGTGCTTCTCCAGCTCACGTAGTTCCTGCGGCCTCGTGGCGTAATCCTCCCGGCCTGGCGACTCCGTAGCTGTCGGGCCGACGAGTATGTTTCCTTCTACGGTTTTGACGAGGCCGCCACCCTTGGTTTTGGCCTTGATCTGAAGCAGTCGCGGCATGCCCAGGATGTGACGCTGCGATGCACCGGAAGCGGCGTCGAGGATCACCTCGGTGCCGCGCCGTTGGTGCAGGCTGAAGAACCGGTCACCCGCCATGGCAGCCACGACGTCGGCCCAATTTCCCGCGGCGTTGATGACGACACCCGCCCGGCAGGTTCCCCGGTTTGTAACGACGCGCTCCACCCTGCCCGCTTCGAGTTCCATCCCGGCAACGCAGGCATCGAGTACAACCCGCACCCCGTTGAGCATGGCGCTCTCCGCCAGAGCGACGGTGGCCTTGTACGGCGAGAGCACACCGGCACTTGGCAGGAAGAAGGCACCATGCTGATCCTCTGTGACACTGGGTTCTTCCGATGCTACACGCGTGCGGTTCCAGAATTCCCAGCCGTCTACCCCATTGCGTCTGGCCCGCTCCGCCATCAAGGGATAAGCGCCTGCCGCGAGGGCCGAATGGAACAGTATGAGCGAACCGGGCCGCTTGAAGTCGATGCCGAGCTCCTTGCAGAGCGGTTCCCACAGCCGGTTGCCCCGAACGTTGTATTCAGCCTTCTTCGAGCCGGGTCTGGCGGCAAAGCCGTCGTGTATCATGCCGTCATTGCGGCTGGATGTGTGGACGGCTACATCGCCTTCCTTTTCCAGCAGCATGATTGACAGGTTCCAGCGGGACAGTTCACGCGCAATGGCGCAGCCTACAACCCCGCCACCGATAACGATGACGTCATAGTACGTTCCGTCCAGGAGGCTATCGGTCACCTGAGGCACTGCAAGGGTCTCCTCGGGCAATCCTGGCACACAGAGGTCGTTGACCACGGCTTTGAATCCCGTTTTGGCGGCGATCCAGCCTGCGGTCACTTTTTCCTGATAGCTCACCGCCGTGCCTTCAAGGATGAGAGAGCCACGGTCTTCCGTCAATTCGATTCCGGAACACCCCAGTCTTGCCAGCCGGGCTGCAGCGCTCCGTATGCGGGGTTCGCCGTCTCCTCTTTGTGATTGATGCAACTTTCTTGGTAATACCAGCATACCAGATATATAGGCCTTTAAGACCGATACGTCAAGTTTTATATTTCAGGAACATACCGACTGGACTCCACAACCGTGGAACGATATCGTTAACAACATGAATCCAGGGTTTTACAGGAACAGGGCCCTTGCGACGCGCGCCCCGCGCCTTCCACCGGCAGGACAGTTGCTGGAAGCCAGGGAAGCCAGGATTGTGTCACTGCTCAAACCACGCGCCATGCTGGCCATAGCCTCGCCCATGGTGCTCGGCCGCGCCATAGATACCAGCGTTCTTGATGCCGCTGGTTATCCAGCCTGGCGTGAAGAGCGGCGCTCCGGGCTGGTTGATGTTCAATCAGTACGAATTTCTTTCTCCGCCCGGTTGCCGGAGGGTGGAACGGAGCGGCAATCAGGCATGCTGCACCTTCCTGTTCCGGAGGTAGCCAGTGCACACGCGCTTACGTGGGTGGTATTCCTCAGAGGCAGCGAGCATCTTAAAAGCGAGGTGCCTTCACGCGGCGGCGGCTCTGAAAAAAGCCTTATGGAGGCTACCGCGGCACTCGGCTACGCAGTATGGGCTCCTGACTACGCCGGCATGGGCGACTCGGATGGAGTCCAGGAATACTGTGTGCCTGAATCGATGGCAGCCTCCGCACTCGACGGACTCGCGGCCGCCCGGAGCTTTATAGCCGGTCACAACTCCTATTACACCGAGACGGGCAGGCTTGTGATACTCGGGTACTCGCAGGGTGGCCTGGCCACGATGGCTACCCTTGAGGCTGCGGCCAAGGGTTCAATCCTGACGCCGGGCCTCCGCATCACCGCGGGCTATCCGCTCGGCGCGCCACTTGACCTCATGCTCGGGGTGCCGTTCATCCTTGAAGGCAGCCCCGTCATCGTACGTCCGGATTACAACATCCTGCTGGTTCTGGGCTGGGCACGGGCTTACCCGGGAATTATAAAGGTAGAAGACATACTGTTGCCGGGCATCATCGACGAGGTCGTACCGCTGTTCGACGGTACGCGGGATGATGACGAATTATGCAGGCGCATAGCAAAAGCCGCAGGCAAGAAGCACGAAGCCGTGGTAGCTGAAGACCTGTACCAGCCAGCGTACCTGTCAGCCATAGAACTCGAACCCGAAACTGTGCCCTATTACTCACTCCAGAACGCGGCCAGGCTCGACCGCTGGTCAGCGCCCGCTGGTTACCCGCTGGTGCTCGCGGCCTCGCCAGAGGATGAACTGGTGCCCTTCCTCAACAGCCAGAACGCCTTTGACTGGATGAGCCAGCACAGTCCGGCAGCGGAGGTTTCGCTCATAAGGCTCAGAAGCGGCAGCCACAGGCGGGCTGCCGCTGAGGGTTTGCTGTATGCGCTCATCGACATGGATTCAAAAGAACGAAAGGTTGCATGATGAAAAAGAAGAATAAGAAATCCGGCAAGCCAGTAGCCATAGGCATACTCGTCGGTATGGCAGCCACCGTTGCTGCTATCTGGGCAATTACGACGTACTGGCCACAGGAGCCCCGGGCTGCCACCGGCGAGCCAGCAGCCGTGCCGGTTCCGGCGGCGCCTGTGGCCCCCGAAGGTTTTTCCGTACTTGAGGGTCCGCCTCCCGCCCAGGATACCCCCTACGAAGGCTCGCTCGTTGCCTGGGTGCGATGGAACGACAATGCCGGCGAACACCTGTCAATCCTGTCCAGAGCAGCGGCTTCCCTCCATGCACGCCACTACCGCCGCGACGGAACAGCCTTCGATTTGCTCGCCGACTATACAGACCAGCCCGGAGCGGCGTTTCCCGAAGCCACCGCGGCGTTCTTCAGGGACGGTATCCGCGCTGGAGACGCCGATGGAGATGGCCTCGGCGAGGCCATGTTCGCGTATTACTTCGACGAAGATCCTGCCTCCGGTCCCAAACCGCTCACGTTGCTGGCCTTTACCGGCAACCAGACCCTCTCGATACGCGGCAGCACCAGATTCGATCCGGCCGACGGCACTTCAGCAGCACAGGTTGCACGCATGGACGACGCCATGCAGGCCGCGCCCGAGACTCTCCGCTCCTCCGCACTGGAACTCTGGACCGAAGCCCAGTTCGATCTGGCGGAGCCGCCGGCCTATGCCGGCTTCTTTCCGCACCGCCGCTTTGACGGAGCGATTTTCAGCGGGGACGATCCCTCCTGGAGCCTGACTGTATTGCCGCAATACCTGCTGCTCAAGCTGGCCAGTGAAAAAAAATCCGCCGTCATCCAGTACGACTCAATACGCGCAGACGGCTCGGGGCTGATCGTTGAAGGCAAGGGAGAGATAGAAGCGTGGAGCCACGCCTTCAGGGTAACCATCACCGAGGAAGCCGTCACAGCGCCCCATGGAGAGGAATTCCCCTTTACTGCGATTATTGACTGGTCGGACGGAACCCGCCTCTCAGGCTGGGGCAGGCTTGGTGTCGACCTTGCCAAACAGTATGCGCCGTAGATTGGTTTCGCTAAAGCTCAGCAGTTCCAGCATAGCGGCCCGGGCACCAGCCTCGTCGCACTGTTCTATGGCCGCGACGATGCGGCCATGGAAGGCAAACACGGGCTGGATGACGGACTCGTCGGCGTAGAACGCCTCCAGGATGTCCTGGTAGATGCGCCTGAAGCTGTTCATGAGCAGCGGATAGATTTCGTTTCCGCTGGCAATTGCTATCGATATATGGAAACCAAAATCGATGTCGGCAATAATCCGGGCCGACAGGGGACGCTGCAAGCTTTCGCATGCAAGGGACGCCCTGAGTTCGGCCAGGTTTTCCTGGCTCCTGCGCCTGGCGGCAAGCCCTGCTGTCTCCACCTCGAAGAGCAGCCGCATCTCGAGCACGCCGTTGAACAGTGATGGCGACAGCCTGCCTCCGGCAAAATTCAGTATGGACAGCAGCATTTCTATGGAACCTTCGCGTCTGTAGTCATTTACACGGACGCCCTTGCGGCTTTCAATGGTAACAAGGCCCCTGGATTCAAGTGTCCGCAGCCCTTCGTGCACCACGGGTCTCGAAATGCCGAACAGCACCCCCAGGTCGCGCTCCGACGGCACCCTGTCGCCTGGCCGGAATTTGCCGGACAGGATAAGTGCCTCAAACCGCTCTATGAATTCGTCCTTGAGCGACCGGGGTAGTATGGGGCTGAAGTTCTCGTCGCCCAGGATCGACATCACGTTGCTCCTCGCTTGCTGGTAAAACCAGCAACCACTTTATTATTCAACAAGACCCCGGTCAAGTGAAAGCGCCAGTGCGCGGCCACGCGTGTCCTTTATGAAGGCGCTCGAGCAGCGCCGCACACGACGCAAGAAAGCGTCGGATCACATGACTACGGCCGTCCTGAAAACGGCCGACGGAGGGTATCGTGTTGAACAACCTCAATTCCATCATCGTAGAAGGCAACCTGGTCAGGGACCCACTCCTGAAAACCATTCCGAACGGACATCAGGTATGCTCCTTCGCTGTGGCATCGAACCGGTTCTACAAGCAGAACGAGCAGACGGAAAAGGAAGTGTCGTTCTTTGAGGTGGAAACCTGGTCGAAACTTGCCCAGACCTGCGGTGAGATACTGAAAAAGGGACGCGGTGTGCGCGTAGTCGGCCGGCTGAAGCAGGATCGGTGGGAAGATGCTGCCGGCAAGACGCAGACCAGGATCAAGATAGTAGCCGAACATGTGGAGTTCAAACCCGTGTTCAAGCAAGATGAAGTTGTCCCGCACGAACTGGCGGTAGCCGAAACGCCGGAAGTCATGGAGGAAGCACTCGCTGAAGCCGTGTTCTGAGTGGTCTGAGAGTCCCGGGCACGCTGCTTTCAGTCAGCGGCCCGGGCTGCTTGTACCATTATGATGGCGTCGGTCCTGCAGGCACCGGTACAGGACCGGCATCCTGTGCACAGGGCCGGGTCGACGACACAGGAATCGCCGTCCATGCTGATGGCTCCGGATTCACAGACCTTGATGCAGCGGCGGCAGGTGACGCACCTGTGACGCTTTATGAATGCCTTGTCCATGTAAACGCCAGTGTCACTCATAGACTTCAGATCCGGGGCGGTGCCAGTCAGAACTTCTGAAGCCTCCGCGGGCCGGTCCGAACAGCTGGGGTTCGTTGTCCGCAATGCCGCCACCGAGGCTTTCCTGTAATTCCAGTGTGGCCCAGCGCAGTGACGCTAGAATTTCTTCCTGCGCCTGCAACATGCGGCCAGAAGGCCCCGAGACGCTCAACGCACCGGTAAAACCGTAGCGGGGCAGATCCAGGGGCACGGCAAAACAGATCAAACCAGGCTCTAATTCTTCGTCGTCAATAGCCCAGCCACGTCGTATGGTCCGTTCGATTTCCTCGACAAGCTTCTGTGGATCGACTATGGTCTTTGGCGCTACGGCGGAGAAATGGGTGTCGGCCAGGTACTGGGCACGCAAAGCCGAAGGCAGGCGCGACAGGATGCATTTTCCGCCTGCTGTGCAATACAGAGGCAGGCGGTCACCAGGATTGGTGCGCAGGCGCAATGCACGACCGCCGTCGGCCTTTGCAAGGTACATCAGGTCGGAACCGACGAGGGCCGAGAGGTTGGCGCTCTCCCCGGTCGTGCGGGCGAGTTCACCCAGCACCGGCTTTACCCTGCTGGCTATGTTCTCGGTTACGGGCACGCGGCTGGCAAGTTCCAGCAAGGCCAGACCCAGGGTCCAGTCGCCGTCGCGGCGTTCCACGACCCCCTTTTTTTCCATTGCGGTAAGGTAGCGCAATGCAGTTGCCTTGTCCCAGCCGGTGTCACGGGAGAGGCGCGCAAGTGACGAGCTGCCGGCACGCGCTAGATGAAAGAGAAGCTCGAATGCCTTTATTGCCGATTCGCTCATGGCCCCACGTTTCTATAGTAAAAATTGGTTTGGCATATATTGAAACGCCAAAGATCAAGGTACCCGCAGGTTCATTCATGTGTCAAGAGAAAATAATCGATACTTTATAAACTAAAACGACATGTTATCAATAGAAACAAATTGACAACCTTGTACGGGTTTTATACCATAGGACGACGCGATCGCAGGCCCTTCTGCTGATGATCCGCGTCAAGGAGGAACAGGTATGAAGAAATCGGTACTGATCATCGCGGCGCTCATAGCGATCGTTGCCCTCACCGGATGCGCGAAGACTGAAACCAAAGTCGACTCGAACGTCATCAAATTCGGAGTTTTCGAGCCTTTGACCGGAGCCAACGCCGCCGGCGGCGCTGAAGAGCTTGACGGCATCAGGCTCGCACAGGAACTCTATCCTACCGTCACGATAGATGGCAAGGAATACAAGATCGAACTGGCCATTGCCGACAACAAATCCGACAAGGTAGAAGCCGCCAATGCCGGCCAGCGCCTCGTGGACAGCGACAAGGTCCAGGTAGTCCTCGGTTCCTGGGGTTCCGGACTCTCCATGGCGGCCGGTCCGATCTTCAAGGATGCCAAGATTCCCGCCATCGGCCTGTCCTGCACCAACCCGCTCGTAACCAAGGACAATGAGTTCTATTTCCGCGTATGCTTCCTCGATCCCTTCCAGGGCACCGTGATGGCTAACTACGCGTTCAAGGAAGTCAAAGCCAGGAAGGCCGTCATCATCCGCGAAGTATCCAATGACTACTCGGTAGGCCTGGCCAAGTTCTTCGTAGACAGCTTCAAGGCGCTGACCGGCGACGACAAGGCCATCCTCGCCGAACTCAACTACAATACCAACGACCAGGACTTCTCCGCCCAGCTCACCCAGGTCAAGAGCCTGAAGCCGGACGTGATCTTTGCCCCCGGCAACTACACGGAGAGCGCCCTGATAATCAAGCAGGCCCGCGAACTCGGGATCACCGCTCCCTTCCTCGGCGGCGATACCTGGGAAATTGCCGAGTTCATCAACGTCGGCAAGCAGGCTGTAGAAGGCGCCGTCATGTCGGCCTTCTTCGACAACGACGCCCCTCTCACCCCGCTTTCCAAGGTCTTCGTCGAGTCGTACCAGAAAAAGTATGGCAAGCTGCCCTCCGGCACCGCTGTGCTCGGCTTCGACGGCTACCTCCTCGCTATCGACGCCATCAAACGCGCCAACAGTGTAGACCCGCTCAAGATCCGCGATGCCATAGCGGCGACCAAGGATTTCGCCGGTGCAGCCGGCATCATCACGCTCGACGCAAACGGTGACCCGATCAAGAGCGCCGTCATCAAGGAAGTAAAGGGCGGCAAGTTCGTCTACAAGACGACCGTCGCTCCGTAATCCAGTTCAACACATCCGTCGCGCGGCGCCCTGACGGCCGCGCCTGACGCCCGCGGCAGGTCGGTTCATTGCCGGTTGCCGCGGGCGTTCCGATTCTCGACTGCCGCGTCCAGCCGCGGCGCAAGGACCGACAACGATGGAACTATCGACCTTCTTCCAGCAATTGACGAACGCCTTGAGCCTCGGAAGCCTCTATGCGCTCATAGCGATAGGCTACACGATGGTCTACGGCATCCTCCGGCTGATCAACTTCGCCCATGGCGACGTGTTCATGCTCGGCGCCTACTTCGCGTTCTACGCTGTCACGGCTCTGGCCATGCCCTGGTGGGTAGCCTTCGTCGTCGCGCTTGCCCTTACGGCTGCCTTTGGCATGGGGCTGGAACGTGTGGCCTACAGGCCGTTGCGCGATTCACCAAAGATTTCTGTCATGATAAGCGCAATCGGCGCGTCGTTCCTGATAGAAAACGTCGGCATAGTACTGTTCGGCGGCCGCCCCAAGAGTTTTCCGAGCATACCCCTGTTCGACACCGTCGTGCACTTCGGCTCGGTCTCCATGCTCTCGGTGAGCCTCTTTATCCCGGTGATCACTGCAGTAGTGCTCGGGGCCCTGCTGTGGATAGTCCACGGCACGAAAACGGGTCTGGCGATGCGGGCGGTATCAACCGACCTCGACGCAGCACGGCTCATGGCAATCGATGTAAACAAGACAATCTCCCTGACCTTCGGCATAGGTTCGCTCCTGGCCGGTGTCGGCGGCATCATGTGGACCATGAAGTATCCGCAACTGAACCCGCTCATGGGCGTCATGCCCGGACTCAAGTGCTTCATAGCCGCCGTGATAGGCGGCATAGGCAATATTCAGGGCGCGGTACTCGGTGGCTTTCTCCTGGGCATGATAGAAATAATGATCGTGGCGTTCCTCCCGGAACTGACCGGCTATCGCGACGCCTTCGCGTTCGTGTTGCTGATCGTCGTGCTCCTCGTCAAACCAGCGGGCTTGCTGGGCAAGAACCAGACGGTAAAGGTGTGATGCCATGAAACGAAACACCATACTTACCATCGCCGGCCTCGTGGTCCTCGTAGCCGCCGTCGGACTCGCTGATTCAATACTCGGACGATTCACCGTCAGGATACTCAACCTGTCGGCCATCTATATCATTCTGGCCCTGTCACTGAACCTGCTGAACGGTTTCACGGGATTGTTTTCGTTGGGCCACGCTGGATTCATGGCGGTAGGCGCGTACGTAAGCGCCATCCTCACGATGACTCCTGCGCAGAAGGAGATGAACTTCTTCCTGGAGCCAATCGTGCCGATCCTGGCCAGGATACAGCTCCCCTTTCCGATCGCGCTCATCGTCGCGGGCCTCTGCGCGGCGCTGGCGGCGGTGCTCATAGGTGTGCCGGCGCTCAGGTTGCGGGACGACTACCTGGCAATAGCGACGCTCGGGTTCGCCGAGATAATCCGTGTAATCATCACCAACATCCAGAGCGTGACCAATGGTGCACAGGGCCTCAAAGCCATACCGAAGTATTCGACCACGTGGGTCGTGTGGACTGTAGCCGCTATAGCCGTTGTCTTCATGCTGGCCCTCGTACGCTCCAGTTACGGCAGGACGATGAAGGCAGTACGGGATGACGAAATAGCCGCTGAAGCCATGGGCATCGACGTGTTCAAGGTCAAATCGACCAGTTTCGTCATCTCGAGCTTCATGGCCGGAGTCGGCGGAGCCCTGCTGGGCCACCTCATCTCGACGATAGACCCCAAGATGTTCACGCTCATGCTCACGTTCAACATCCTCCTCATCGTCGTGCTTGGTGGCAACGGCTCGATAACCGGTTCCGTACTCGGTGCCATCATCGTGACGGTGCTCATGGAAGCCCTGCGCTTCCTGGACATGCCCATGAACCTTGTGTTCTTCAAGACCAATGGACTGCCAGGCCTGCGCATGGTCATATTCTCGATACTGCTGATGATCGTCGTGCTCTACCGGCAGCGCGGACTGATGGGCAACAAGGAATTCTCGTGGGATGGCGTGCTGGGTATTTTCAGACGCAAGAACAGCACCAGGAACGGAGGCCGCCCGTGATCAAGACAGAAAACGTCAGCATGCGGTTCGGCGGCCTGACAGCTGTTTCAGACCTGAACATCCAGATTTCCAAGAACGAAATAGTCGGACTCATCGGACCCAACGGTGCCGGCAAGACAACGGCGTTCAATACGATAACCGGCGTCTACAAACCAACAGAAGGCAAGGTCATCTTCAAGGGTGAAGACGTAACAGGCGCAAAACCGCATAAAATCACCGAGCGCGGCATAGCAAGGACCTTCCAGAACATACGTCTCTGGAAGGACATGGATGTGCTGGAGAATGTGCTGGTGGCCTGCCACCTGCGCATGAACGTCGGTGTGTTCGCAGCAACACTCCACCTGCCCGGCTACCGTGCCAAGGAAAAGAAATCCCGCGAGTTCGCCATGTCGCTCCTGGACTCGGTGGGGCTGGCGGATCTGGCCCACGAGCCGGCGACATCGCTGCCATACGGCAAGCAACGGCGGCTCGAGATAGTCAGGGCCCTCGCCACCGAACCTTCCTTGCTGCTCCTCGACGAACCGGCCGCAGGCATGAATCCGCAGGAATCATTGGAACTGATGGAGTTCATAGGAAAGATCCGTGACCAGTACGACCTGACGATACTCCTGATCGAGCATCACATGCAGGTCGTCATGGGCGTATGCTCGCGCATGTACGTGCTGGACTATGGCGTCACCATAGCCCACGGTACACCCGACGAGATACGCAGGAATCCCAAGGTCATAGAAGCTTATCTGGGGGTGGACTGATGTTGCGCATAGAAAACCTGTCCGTCCATTATGGCGGCATCCACGCCCTGCAGGGAGCCTCGTTCGAGGTGCCTGAAGGCAAGATTGTAACTCTGATAGGCGCAAACGGCGCAGGCAAGAGCACCTCGCTCAAGGCCATCGTAGGCCTCGTCAAGCCGAGTTCCGGCTCGATTACCCTCAACGGCGAATCACTGGTCAACCTCGCCACCAAGGACATCGTGCGCAGGGGCGTGGTGCTGGCTCCAGAAGGCCGCAGGATATTCCCCAACCTTACCACCGAGGAGAACCTGGAACTCGGAGCATTTGCCCGCAGCGACAAGGCTGGCGTACAGGCAGACAAGCACAAGATGTTCCAGCTCTTCCCCAGGCTCGAAGAGCGGCGAAAGCAGAAGGCGGGAACTATGTCTGGTGGCGAGCAGCAGATGCTCGCGGTAGCCCGGGCACTCATGTCCAGGCCAAAGCTGCTGATGATGGACGAGCCATCACTGGGGCTGGCTCCGCTCATTGTCAAGATGATTTTTGACATAGTGCGCACCATTGCCGCGGAAGGCACGACGATACTCCTGGTAGAACAGAACGCCAAGGCCGCCCTGGAAATAGCCGACTACGGGTACGTCCTGGAGACTGGCCGCATAACCATGTCAGGCCCTGGCAAGGAACTGCTTGCCAATGATGGCGTCAGAAAGGCATATCTGGGCGAAGGTCTCTAAACACGGAAGCATCCGTTACAAAGGGACTCCAGCGGTTTGCCTGGAGTCTTTTTCTTTGAAGCCCGTCCTTGCCATTATTGACATTTAAGTATTATTTACTTACAATAAGAAGTATCTTTTAAAACAGTCATATATCCAGCTGCATGTTGATGCAACATTGAAGCATTTCCTGATTATGATACACATTTTCTTCATGGGAGTTACACGTGGACATGAGCAAAGAAGAGACAATTTTCGGAGACGACTGGCCCTATTCCAAAGCCAAATCAGCCCTTCTCAGATCGGCTGCCGTGGTTATGAGGGAACGCGGCCCACGCTCGGCCACCCTCAAGAACATCGCAGGAAAGGCCGGCGTTACCGAGCCAGCGATTTTCAGGCATTTTGACGGTGTTGATGGGGTATTCCTGTCACTGTTTGCCGTTTCAGAACTGTTCTACGGCAAATTTGTTGAAGGCTTCAAGGATACTGAATATGCAGGACTCGACAGGCTCGAATCCTCGTTGGACAAGATCTTCGCCATCCTGAAAGACTATCCTGATTTTGCGTACATCATCGCCAAGCCGGATCCGATCTACAGGCAGTACCCCAAGCTCAAGGCTATGGTCGAGAAACTGGATGCCTCTATGCGGACCGCCGTGCTGGATTGCCTCAAGGAGGCCAAGACTGCGGGTCAACTGGTAGCCAACCTCGAGCAGGAACCATTCGCCACGGCTCTGATCGGCGCGCTGTTTCAGATAATGTACGCCTGGCTTGAAAACGTTTCTGGCTATGATCCCCGCAAGGAAGGCAAAAAGGTCATAAACGCCCTGTTCGCCCTTGCCCGGAAACCCGGACAGGAATCCAAAGTGGTAAAACCCGCAGCGATAAAACCCACTGTTGCGAAACCCGCAGCAGCCAAACCCGCTGTTGTTAAACCTGTTTCTGTTAAACCCGTAGCAGCGAAACCCGCTGCTGTTAAACCCGCTGCCGCAAAACTCTCGGCTGAAAAACCAAAGGCTGCAAAAACGACAAAAGCCCCGAAGCCGACAAAGAAATAGCCGTCTGCTCCCCCCTGGCGTGCCCGGGGGCCCCGGCAGTCCGGCGCGCTTGACGCCTGCCAGACTGCCGGGTACTGTTCCAGCATGAAAACCCTGATAACCGGTGGCGTCAAATCCGGAAAATCAAGCCGGGCGCTTGAACTTGCGCGTCCTTTTTCGCCGGATCGCTGGTTTCTGGCCACCGCCACGGCCTTTGATGACGAAATGCGCGACAGGATAGATCGCCACAAAGCCGAGCGCGCTTCCGCCTTCAACACCATAGAAGAACCCATCGCCATCGATGTGGCGGTTCGCCAGCGCATGATCGTGGACTGCATGCCGATGTGGCTCAACAACCTGTTCTTCGCGGAGCGCGAGCAGGACTGGGAGGCAATCCTTGCCCGCTTCATCGCGCGCTGGCCCGAGGATGTCATCGTCGTTACCAACGAGATCGGCATGGGCGTCATTCCGGCCGATCCCATGAGCAGGCGCTACGGAATGGCACTGGGGCTTATCAACGCCCGGCTGGCTGCCGCCGCCGACCGCGTAGAACTCATGGTCTCCGGCATTCCGCTCAGGATCAAGTGAGCCCGCGCCTCTCCGTACCCTCGTACGTGCTACCGGGCACCTATGTGGAGAACCTTCGTTTCCTCGATCAACAGACGGATCAGCGCGATGTGGAACTGCTGTTTTTCATTTTCGACGACGAAGCGCGCTCGCTGATGCGTGCCGAGATCAGGGACATCGCCTCGTACAGCCCCCGCTTTGGCTTTACCGTGCACATGCCCGATACCATCGCTGCGGCCCACGAGGAGATTCTCGAAGCCACGGCCGGTTTTTCTTCTAACTTCATCATTCACCCGCCACGGACAGAGCCCGAACTGCCAGGCTTTATTGCACTGCTTGACGAGTGGCGCGGCCGCTACGGCGAAGACAGGTTCCTCCTTGAAAACACCAGGCTGGCTAACTTCTACGCCGCCGACTCGGCCTTGCTGGAATCGCGCTATGGCCCGCCGGGCATTTGTGCGGACATCGGGCACTTGCGCATGGAAGGCGTTGAACCCTCGGCCTGGGTTGCCGCGCGAGCCGGCCGTATCGCTGAAATGCATGTGCACGGCTTTGACGGCACCAGGGACCATGTTCCATTCCAGTCAGGTGAAGGCTGGCTCGACGCTATGGCGCCCTTTGCCCGCGGCTTTGCCGGAATCATTGAAATGGAGCTGTTTTCATGGGCCGAGCTGAAAACTGCCAGAGAAATACTCAAGGCCCACTGGGAGGCGCCATGAACAAGCCCCTGCACGGCTTCCTGAGTACCTGGACGCTCTGTTCCAGAATACCCGCGCCGCTGCGCTCGGAACCGGATTACAGTTCGGTTGGTTTCTGGATGCCCATAGTAGGGCTCGGCGCGGCGGCCTGCTCCATGGCCGGAGCCGCTCTGGGGACGCTTGCATTCGGCCCGGGAGCGCTGGCCGCCCTGCTTGCCCTCGGCGCGCAGTATCTGCCGTTCAACCTGTTCCACCTCGACGGACTGCTCGATACGGCGGACGCCGCGGGCGTGTTCGGCGACGTTGAAAAGCGGCGGACGGTGCTCAAGGACCCACGCATAGGCTCTTTTGCCTTGTTCGCTGGCTTCGTGGCGCTCGCCGCCCGGCTCGGTGCCACGTCATTGCTGCTGGTACGCGGCGGTCCGGAACTCTGGGGCGCGCTGGCGCTGGCTCCGGTCTCGGGCCGGCTCGGGTCGATGCTGGTTACCGCCATGGCTGAACCCTACGGTTCCACGGGACTGGCCAGCGCGCTGGGGCGTCCGGCTCCGGTCAAGTCGACCATCGGGTACGCCGTAGCGGCCATTCCCGCCGCGATCCTGTTCGGAGCAGCTTACGGAACCATCGGCGCCATCGCCTCGATCATGGTCGGCGGCCTGGTCGCCATCGCCGTGGCAGCCGTGCTGGGCAACTGGTACGCAAAGCGTATGGGAGGGTATTCCGGTGATGCCCTCGGCGCCGCCGTGGAACTGGGAGAGCTGGCGGTGTTGCTGATAGCCGCGGCGGTCTGCCGCTGAGCTGAACCGGGTTGAATTGATCTGGGCAGAACAAAGGCCGCCCCGAAGGACGGCCTTTGTTGACTGAAATCTGTACTGACTGATTAGCCTTCTGATCCTGGAACAACCGGAGCCGCAATAATTTTAATGCGTCCCTTGATCTCCGGCACGAGGGGCTTGCCGAGCTTGCGAACGTACGCGATGAGCGCGTCGCGCTGGAACTGGCTGGTCTCGTAGAAGCTGAGCGCATTCTTGAACATGACGTATCCGTCGCCGCCGGTGGCCATGTAAGAGTTGGTGGCGATGGTGTAGACCTTGGCCGGGTCTATGGGCTTGCCGCCGATAAGCACGTTCTCAGCCTTGTTGGTGACGAGGTTAATGGTAAAGCTGACGCCGTCGGACACCTGGGGGAAGGCTCCCTTGCCCGGGGTGGTGACGATGAAGTCGAAGAGGGCCTGGATGTCCGTGCCCTTGAGCTTGAGGACCGTCACTGAATTGTCGAAGGGCAGCACCGTAAATACGGACTTGAGGGTAACGTCGCCGGCGGGCAGGTCTGCGCGGATGCCGCCACCGTTGTTGATGGCGAAATCTACGCCCTGGGCGACGGTCAGCGCCTTCATGGCGTCGGTGACGAGGTTGCCGATGGCAGTTTCAGTCTTGCGGCTATCCTTGTTGGGGAAGGTCTCGGCAGCAGTGCCAATCTTTTCCTTGAGTAAGCCTTCGACCTTGTCGCGATAATTGCTCAGTACCGGCTGAACGAGCGGGTGCTGGTCGAACTGGGGGCCAACCGGTGCGCCTTTATTGTTGTTGTTGATGGTAACGGGTTCCCATTCAAAACCTGCGACCTTGCCATCCTTGACTGTGAGGATGGCCTTGCCGACAGTCAGGCCCCACTGATTGGCCTGGACGATCGGGGTATCGTTGACGACGAACGCTTCTTTCATATTCGTATGGCTGTGGCCGTCGATGATGAGGTCGATGCCGTCAACGGCCATGGCGAGGCCCTTGGAACCGGGGAAATAGACATCATCGAAACCAAGGTGCACGAGGGCTATGACGACCTGGACTTTTTCGACTTCGCGCAATTGGGTAACCATCTCTATCGCCGTGGTTACTTCGTCGACGAATACAAGGTCTTTTACGATGGCCGGGTTGCCAACGATCTCGGTCTCCTTGGTTGTCAGACCGAAGATTCCGACTTTTACGCCCTGGAATTCCTTGACGATGTAGGGCTTGTCAGCGACGTAAGCGCCTGACTTGGTCTTGACGTTTGCGGCAAGCATCGGGAACTCTGCGAGAGCCTTCTGCGCCTCAAGGACAGACAGTTCGTTGTCGAACTCGTGGTTGCCGAGGGTGACGGCGTCGAAGCCAATCATGTTGCGGCCGATGAGGTCCGGCTCGGCCTTGAAGAAGTTTGACTCCGAGAGTCCGGTGTTGAAGTCACCGGCATCCAGAACCAGCACATTGTCGAACAACGCGCGGGTCTGGCCGACGAGCATGGCCATGGCGGGAAGTCCGCCAGTCTCGGTAGCATTGCCATTATTGAACGCTATCGGATGACCATGGGTGTCGTTGACGTGAAGTATGGCTATCTTGACCTCCGCGCCGGCCTGTGCGGCCGGAGCTGCGGGCTGGCTGACGCAACCAACCGCAAAAACAGCGGCGATTACAGCCAGTACCAATGCAAACCTTTTCATAAGACCTCCTTTGAGAATAAAACATGAAAATACCACCGGGAACAGCTCTGTAGCGCTATAGCTCGGGGGCGTCAATTCTAGCACCCATCCCCACCCGAAGCAAGCGCAATGACCAGAAATTGGTGGATGAAGGGCCATTCCGGGCAACCTTTGACTTCGTTCGACAAGGCAACCCTTTGACACGGGATGCGACTGGTTCTATATATATACTCCCTGGAGAAACGGATGCGCCTACGACGTTCGAGTGGAATACTTTTACACCCCACCTCATTGCCCGGATCATTCGGCATCGGCGACATAGGCCCTCAGGCCGCCCGCTTCATCGAATGGCTCGCGAGCGCGGGCCAGCACGTCTGGCAGGTGTTGCCGCTCGGGCCAACCGGCTACGGCGATTCGCCGTACGCGCCGTTCTCGAGTTTCGCTGGCAACGAACTGCTCATCTCGCCAGAATTGCTGCAGCGCGACGGATGGTTGTCGGAGGCCGAACTCGAATCCGTGCGGCTCCCTGAGACCGGGATGGTGGATTACGGCGCGGTTATACCCGCGAAGCGGGCTCTCGTCAGGACCGCCGCGGAGCGGTTTGTCGCATCGGGAACAGAAAAAGAAAGGCTGGAGGACTTCCGGCAGCGTAACGCCGGCTGGCTTGAAGATTACGCGCTGTTCATGGATATAAAACAGGAATACGACGAACGTGCCAGGTTGCGGGGCGTTCAGGACTCGTCGTGGAACACGTGGTGGCCGGAACCGCTTGCCAGGCGGGATCCCGCGGCACTGGCGGAACGCCGCAGGACGAGTGCCCGATCGATTGCGCTCGTCGAAGCGGAACAGTACCTTTTCAGGGTCCAATGGGATGCGTTGCGCACCTTTGCTGCGGCACATGACGTGACGGTGCTCGGTGACCTGCCCATTTTTGTTGCCATGGATTCGGCGGACGCATGGTCCAGTCCGGAACTTTTCAGGCTGGATGCCGCAGGCAAACCGTCGGCCGTAGCCGGGGTACCACCCGACTACTTCTCGGCCGACGGCCAGCTGTGGGGCAATCCGCTGTACGCGTGGGAACGCCACGAAGCGGACGGCTTTGCCTGGTGGGTGGCCAGGATCGAAGCAGCGCTTTCGCTGTACGACATGGTGCGCATCGACCACTTCCGCGGCCTGGCAGCCTGCTGGGCGGTGCCTGCTGGCGAGAAAACAGCCAGAAACGGCGCATGGGAGCCAGCTCCAGGCGCAGCGTTGCTTTCAGCACTCGCCAGAAAACTCGGTACCGAATTGCCCATCGTCGCCGAGGACCTGGGGTTCATCACCGAGGACGTTACCGCATTGAGGACACGTTTTGGACTGCCTGGCATGCGGATCCTGCAGTTCGGTTTTGACGCGGAGGAATCCGGCCGGGGCCTTGATCCGCAGAATCCCTTTCTGCCGCACAATTATGTGCCTGACTGCGTGGCGTATACCGGCACCCATGACAACGACACCGTGGCGGGCTGGCTGCAAAGCGCCAGCTCCGAGGAGCGTGCCTTCGTGGAAGCGTACCTGGGCTACGCTCCCGCCGATACGGTACGGGCACTGCTGCGGGAGGCTATGAAAAGCGCGGCCGGACTGGCCGTGTTTCCCATGCAGGACGCACTGGGCCTGGGTACCGATGCGCGGATGAACACGCCGAGCACCATAGGGGGCAACTGGTCCTGGCGGCTCACGCATGCACCGGTTGCAGGCGACGACCTCTCCAGGACTCTGGCGGCCATGGCCTGGACGTACGGCAGATCAGCTCACGGGGCAGACCGTCGAACCTGAATTACCTTGTCCTCGGAAGCTACGTCGGCACGCTCCCGCCGCTTGACGCTCTCATCGTAAAAGTAATCCTGCGCGGAAAACCGCTCCTCGCCCTCTGCCTGCCTGACCTTGTGCCAGTGGCCATTGGATCCGAGCGCCCTGGCCTTTGTGTTGTCCAGAAAGTAGGACATCAGCGTATCGTACACCCGCTCCCGTGCTTCTTCACCAAACACGGGGAACAGCAGTTCAATGCGCTTTTCCAGGTTGCGGGGCATCCAGTCGGCGCTCGACATGTAGAGTTCTTCAGCACCGCCATTGCGGAAATAGCAAATCCTTGCATGCTCAAGGTAGCGGCCCACTACCGATATGACCGAAATGTTCTCTGAAAGGCCTTTTAAGCCTGGAACGAGCTGGCAGATGCCGCGCACATTGAGCAGCACCTTGACGCCCGCCTGCGAGGCCCGGTACAGCGCGTCGATTATCTCCTTGTCGCAAAGCGAATTCATCTTGGCGGCTATCAGGCCGGGAGATTCTGGACTGGAACGCTCGGCTTCACGGTCTATCATGGAGATTATCCGGTGCTTGAGGTCGAAAGGCGCCATGGACAGGTGCCGCAACTCGGTAAGCGCGGACAGTCCCGTTATCATGTTGAAGAAGGAGCCGGTCTCCGCGCAGATGGTCTGGTTGGCGGTGAACAGGGACAGGTCTCCATAGAGACGCGCGGTCTTGTCGTTGTAGTTGCCTGTGGAAAGGTGGACATAGCGGCGCACGAGGCCGTCTTCCTCGCGCCTGACTACCAGAATGGCCTTGGCGTGTACCTTGAGCCGGGCTGCCCCGAACACGACGATGGCACCTGCTTGTTCGAGCCTGGAAGCCCAGGCGATGTTCCGCTCCTCGTCAAAGCGCGCCTTCAACTCGACGACGGCCGTAACCTGCTTGCCAGCCCGCGCTGCCTGTGTCAGAGCCTTGACTATGGACGAGTCGCCGGAGGTGCGGTACAGCGTCATCTTGATGGCGATGACCGCGGGGTCAGAAGCAGCGCTCTCGACGAACTCCACAACAGGCTGGAACGATTCGTAGGGCACGTGCAGCACCAGATCCCGGTTCCGGATTTCATCCCATATGGAATGTTCCTCTGTCAGTGAAAATGGCAAGGATGGATTCCTTGCACGGAACCGCAGCTTGTCGAAGCCCTTGAGCGAGGACAGTTCCATGAAGCCTTTGAGGTCGATGGGTCCGCTGATCATGTACACGTCTTCGGTGGTCAGGCCGAGCGCGGTCGTGAGCCTCGCCTCGAGTTCCTCTGAATCGGCTGATATGGAGAGACGCACGGGCCAGGAATTCTGCCGGTTTACGAGAACCTCCTCCATTGCCGCGATGAAGTCGTCATCACGGTCCTCGTCCACCCCAATGTCGGCATCCCTGGTCACCTTGAACAGGCACCGCTCCTCGACCGTGTATCCAGGGAACAGCCGGTGTCCAAAATCCATGACCAGGTCATCGAGCAGCGCAAAGCGCACTCCGACACCCAGGGGAAGCCTGACGAACCGGCCGAGGTTGGAGGGCACCTGGATTATTGCAAGGCGTTCCGCGCCGTCTCCGGGGCTGCGCAGCAGGAAGGCAGCGTGGATGCGGAGGTTGCCCGTCGTCGGAAAATCAGCGGGAGGGCCGCCATCCTCAGGGAGAGGCACGGCCAGGGGGGTCAGTGCAGGAGCGACCTGGCCGCTGAAGTATTCTTCGAGCCAGCGTCTGGACTCCGGGTCGTAATCCGATGGCCGCATGACAACGAGCCCTTCGGCAGCGAGAGCCGGCAGTAACTCGTGCGAGAGGCAGGCGTACTGCTTGACAGCTATCTCGCGGACCCGCCTGGAAATGGAGCCGAGCAACTCTTCCGGAACGAGCCCCGAGTAATCCGGAGCCAGATCCCCCGAACGGACCTTGGCCTTGAGTGCTGCCACACGGACCATGAAGAATTCGTCCAGATTGCTTGACACTATGGCCAGGAAGCGTAATCGCTCGAGCTGGGGATTGTTGTGGTCGAGGCCTTCCTCGAGCACACGGGCATTGAACTCGAGCCATGAAAGCTCACGGTTGAAATAGCGGTTTCTATCGGACCTGGAACTCATATCACGACCACCTTGAGGCCAAACACATCTTCAAACATATCGCTCTTCTCCGCCAGTGAGTGGTCCTCCTTCATGTCGAGTTCTACTAGCTTCAGTCGCTGCGTATGCCCCCGGTCCAGCGCATCTGCCACCCGGAGTATAGCCGCAAGCTTGAGCACGACGGCCCGATCCTCACGGGGCAGGCTCATATAATTTGAGTGAGACGGTGACGGGCTGGCCTTGCGGTGGTACCTGACGAGGTTGGCCACGATGGTCAGTTCGTTACGCTGCAAACCGAATATTTCGCTGTTGAGAACGATGTACTCCGAATGCCGCTGGTGCCCGCTCGTCCGTATGAAATTGCCTATGTCGTGCAGGTAGGCCGCGGCTTCCAGCAGCAGCCGCTCCCGCCGTCCCATGCCATGTGACTCCTTGAGGTGGTCGAACATGAACAGGGCATGCTCCGCCACATGGACCGCGTGGTGCTCGTCGAAATGGTAGCGTCTCCCCAGTCCGATGACCGAGGCAACCACCTGCTTGTGCAGTTCCGCTTCTATGTCGCTGCCAGCTCCTCCCGACATGGCTATGAGGAGCCCGTCGCGAAGGCTGACCAGCGGCACGATCAATTCCTCGGCTCCGGTACGTTCCAGAAACAGCGCCGTGATGACCAGGCCGGGTATCAATGCTTCGGCTTCAGAGTAGGGTACACGGAATTCAGCAACTATGTTGTCCACCGAGAGGCCCTTGAGCCTGTCAACAAGGGTAAAGAAGGCCTCGCGTGGCACGATGGTGTAGTCGAGGCGGGATTCCGAGCCCGCGACCCGGGCAGCAAAGCGGGCATCGGTACCTATGACAATGAACGAGCGCACACCGCCCAGTGGCAGGTCGTCTTCAAGACTATCGCAGGAAGTACGCACGCTGTCAGCAAGAAAGCGCATCAGGTAGCCGGACGAGCCCATGGCCGCCTTGGACTGCTCGTCCACCCTGATGGTGCCAAGCCTGAGCGAATGTGCGGCTACGATCCTTCCGCGGCGGAGGAGCATCAGTTCGGTGGAACCGCCACCGACCTCTATGATTATGGAGTTGGTCCTTGAAAAAAATCTGGCGTCGCCCCCGAGTGCGCGCTGCACGGCCAGGTACATGTAATGGCTTTCTTCGATCGCCTCGATGACATCGACGCGGAAGCCGGTCCGCATGGCAACCCGGTCGACGAAGGCGTCACGGTTCTCGGCCTCGCGCAAGGCGCTCGTAGCAATCACGCGGGCAGCACCGGGTTCTACTCCATACGCCCGCAACAGTTCCCTGAACCCCCGGAGCACCGCGATGCATTCACGCGTGGATTCGCGACTCACGAGGCCGGTCATGAATACATCCCGTCCGAGGGCGACCGGCTTGCCTGCCCGTTCCAGAACTTCATAGCCGCCGTCACCCGAGACATTGGCGACCAGGGCCCTGATACCCGTTGAGCCTATCTCGATGACAGCTTCAGTCTTGGCGTCCACACAACCTCCAGAAACACTATGCGTCTGTACCGCACTGATCCAGTATGCCTGAGGGAGCAGGGGGACGCAAGGCTTCCGCACAAAACACATCAAGTTCTGACAGACGTGACAAGGGTACCGGGCTTCGATATATAATGGAGGCATGGTTTCACGTTTCAAATTCTTCAGACACCCTGCAAAACGCGCCACGCTGGCGATCCTGGCTACCCTCGCCATCGCCGGCACCCTCTCGTCCTGCTCATCCAGGGAGGGCTGGGCAGTCGTGCTATGGCCGCCGGAAGGATCAGCGATCGGCTATGGCTCCGTTGTCCCGGTTCACTTCAAGTCGAACATCACCAGAACCTACGCCGTGGGTGTACCCGGTTCCTCCGCCAAGGAAGAACTCGACCTGTGGCGCGTTGAACCGTATAAAAGCAAGTCGAAGGCCAAATCCGCAGCGCTCGGGTATGGAGATTTAGCGCCCGTGCTCGGCCTGGCAACGCGTGACGGGCTCCTTATGAGGACAAAACCGGTCAATACCGCCGATCAGGTGTTCAGGCTCAAACTCGGCCAGGCAGTAAAACTGCTCCGCAAGGAAGCCGGAGCAACCGTAGAAACTGGCGGGGAGAAACTCGAGGGAGACTGGTATCTGGCACTCGCCGACGATGGCACTTCAGGCTATGTCTTCTCCAACCAACTCCGGTTATGGAACACCGAAACAGAGCCGAAACCTGAGTTTGCCACACGAAAGGCTGGGACCAGCGCATCGGTCGCGGCCTTGTTCGATACCGTCTGGCGCCCGGATTTCTTCAATTCGATGATTGCCTCCGGCCTTCTGGACCTCTCCATGTACCAACCAAGATTCGGTATATTCGCCGACCCGCTCAGGAAGGTCATCCGGGTCGAGCGACCGGAATTCTCCAAGGTCTACCGCTATGAAACCATTGAAGAAGGTGACACTGGCTCGTTTGAACTGGTGCCGACAGGCGCAGCATTCAAGTTTAACGAGGCAGGAACCCTGATCTTCATACCCCCGGAGTCAGACATTCCTCCTGAAGCGCTGGCACTGCTCAGGGAAGCTCAGGGCAATGAAGCGATCATGAGCTATGCGTTCATCCGCCACGAGAACGATGTACAGGCCGTAGTCGCCACTGAAGAACGAAGGCGACTTTCAAGGCTGTCGGAATTCGTAGATCAAGGTGAACGCTATGAAAGCGAACTGTACGGCGTTTTCATCGTCACACGGTCAGCCCGCTTCACCTGGGCCGCGTACGGAACACTCTCACCCGTTCCCATCCCCGAGGGGGCCGGCGAAACAGGGTTGATTTCCATGGACCTGTTCCTTTCACCGGAACTCGCCCTGATATGGAACGGTGCGTTCACGCTCCGCTTCGATGAAGGCAGACGGCCGGCGGTATCGTTTGCATACCGGCAGGAGGGTGACAGACTGGTGCTCGCATACCTTCCTCCGGGAACCATAAAAGCCGCGGTCGTCTCGACCACAGGTGAGCTAGCCGTTTCAGCCACCATGAACCGATACCGCTAGTCCATGGCCTTCGTACAATTCTCCGGTGTCTCGCTGGCGTTTGGCGCGCGGGACATACTCCTGGATGCGGCACTCTACATGTCCTCGGGCACCAAGGCCGCGCTTGCCGGCCCCAACGGCGCCGGCAAGACGACACTCCTGCGCATCGTGGCGGGCGTCCTGCCTCCCGATTCCGGCGACCGCGCGGTGCAGAAAGGCACGCGGGTGTCCTACCTGGCCCAGTCCGGCGAGGTATATTCCGGCTGCACCGTCTACGAGGAAGCGGAAAAGGCCTACGGCGCAGTCGAGGCTTTGCTTGCCGAACGCGACGGCATCGGGGCCAGGCTCGAATCATCAAAGGAAGGCGACGAAGACCTGACCGCGCTCATAGAGACCTACCACCACCTCGACGAGACGATCAACGGCTCGGGCTACTGGCGGCGCGCCGACCGCATCAGGGAGGTGCTCGAGGGGCTCGGCTTCAAGAGCGAAGACTCCGGCAGGCAGGTAGACGAACTTTCGGGCGGCTGGCAGATGCGCGTAGCCCTGGCCAAGGTGATACTCGAGAATCCCGACATCATGCTGCTGGACGAACCAACAAACTACCTGGACCTCGAAGCCCGCGACTGGCTGGAAGCGTACCTGCAGTCCTTTGCCGGCGGCTTCATCGTCGTATCCCACGACCGTTCCTTCCTCGACTCCACTGTAAAGGAAGTCTACGAACTGTGGAACGGCAAGCTGTCGCGCTACCCCGGCTCCTACACGGCCTACGAGAAGCGCCGCGCCCAGGAACTGGAGA
>JFJP01038715.1_pt1 | contig 24570 bp, 39 predicted proteins | sample 431651 | NCBI WGS metagenome assembly JFJP01 (sample SAMN02602958, study PRJNA72255) | Microbial mat metagenome, whole genome shotgun sequencing project. | biome: fresh water; feature: sink hole; material: water; isolation source: purple microbial (photo- and chemosynthetic) mats found in...
ATCGAAGCTAAGCACATTAAGGAGGCATATGGGGTGTCTCCTAGCCAGTATGACTTGATCCTTAACCAGCATGCTATTAAGTTCGATGGCATTGGTCTGAAACCTGGTCAGGTCTATACTGTACCTCTTAACATGATGATCCGTATAGTTAATATGCGGCTCAAAATGGGCTCTTCTACATTGGGAGCACAGGAAGTGGCTGCTGAATCTATGGCTGCTATGAGGTTCATCAATGAGGAACATGGGTTGCTTGACCATGCTCATCGTATTAAGGCTATTGCTAAAGGCTTGCCTTATGCTGTGTTGGATGCAGCTGGGGGATATGATAAACTGGACACTAACCAGTTCTTGCAGCTTGGCATGCTTATTGATCGTAAGTATGGCTGGAGGATGAATAAGTTGTATAACATCCACAATCAGCGTATGTCCATGTTGGAAACTGAGTGGAGGAGAACTATCTCTTCCGTATCGGTTAATACGAGGTCTGCTTATTGTTACACTGATGACCTTTGTGATAAGGCAATGGTCGAGTGGCATGATAAGTATGGTGAGTGGGTTTCATTTGCTGCCATAGATAAGCACATGGAGTTCAACTCAAAGGGAGAGGTGATTACTATTAAGTATCCTCTTCACTCTGCTCCATGCATTGCTTCTCATAAGATACTGAGAAGTGATATCTTCGACCCTGAATCTCCTATTGTTTGGGGAGTTGAGGGTGGTATTGGTTTCTCTACCTTGTACATGAGGACTGTCCATGGTCTGGATGAAGATGGTGATAAGGTTGCTATCTTTAGATCAGAGACAACTATCCCAGTTAGAATCCACATTCCTAAGCCAGCAGAGCCTAAGGATGACACTCCTAAGCCTGTTGTGTCTGTTATGACCTTTGAGGAGTCTTGTCAGTATATCAGGGATATGGCAGAGGATGCTGCTGCTGAGACTGCTGGCATTGGCGGGAAGGACTTGGCTGTACGTTATGCCCTTACTTGGCTACACATTAATGGAGTTGAAGTGACTCCAGAGATGTCTTCTCTCATTGGTAGTATGAGAGAGGGTAACATTAAGGGTGGCATTAAGGGCTCTGATGGTCTCAAAGGCATCGAGGTTGATGCTGGTATTGATACCAAGACCTCAATTGCTGCTGGTACATTACCACAGGATACTGTTGATTGGATGAGTAAGATATCTAATACACAGATTCCTCAACTTACTGGCTATGGTGAGTTGGCAAAGGATAACCTTGCAGAGATAGTACATGCTCTGGCAGTTAAAGGAGCTAAGTGTCCTAGTAGCAAACACTCTGATAAATTCCTTTGGAGAATGCTCACTCTCCTTCCTGCTTATATGGCACATCCTGGTAATAAGGACCAGGTTCCTTGGCATAATGCATACGCTATCATGGCCGAAGGAATCAAGCCTGAGTATCTCGAATTCGAGATCAATGACCATATTATCCTGCAAGCTCGTTACAAAGCTGTGTGGGATTTCTCTGTTGCTTCATTTAAGCAATGGGGTAAGTGGGATAATGCTGAGCTCATTAAGAAAGAGCTTGGCTATACGTTCGACCTTGAGCATGTTCAGGGTTTTGCTAATTGGCTGAGGAATTACTACTCAGTTAATCGCAATAGTATCCTTGATGATTTCAGGGGTATTAAAGATCGCGAAACAGGTGAGACCCTTGTCCCTGGTGATTGGGATTCTGAAAGGCGTGGGCGTAGATTCCAGCGTCTTAATAGGGTGATACGTTTCATGCTTCATGGTATGAAACCTCATGATGCTGATGTAGCATCTCTCCCCTATCCTGTGATCCCTGAGCCAATCAAGAATCGTTATACATGGTTGGCAGGTAACAATAACGATACACTTGGGTTCCTTAAGTTTGCTAATGCCTATATTGGTAGTATTGATATTAATGGCAAAGGCAAGACAGGTAACTCTGGTGAGCTTTGCAGAGTCTTCCCTGCATTGGCTCAGACTCGTGTAGCGCAGATGTTTTATAACAATACTACTATGGGTAAGAAAGAAAGGATTAACCCTTTCCTTGTACCTGTACAGTTTGAAGCTGAGGTGGGCTGCTCTCTTAGGCATGATGTCCGCTACACAGTCGATATCTTAAGCAATGGTAATGTCCTGCTCTCTAAGCCTTGCTTGATGGAGGAGCTCTCTGTCAAGTTTGACATGGAGTGGATGGATAGGGCTCTTGCTTGGCTTGAGAAGAACCCTTACGGTGAAGAGTTCGTGTATCCAGAGAATGACTACGCTGGACATGAAGAAGAGGCCATTGCTGAAGAGTATGCAGAATACGATTCAGTAGACTAACTAGCAGTAAAGGTTTGGTAGTAATATCCTTAAAACTACCACACAATAACAATAACCTCTAACCAAATAAAAGGAGAAATACCATGTTAAAACCTAATACTCATACACTCCAGATCTCTTTCGTACAGGAAAATGTAACTACTTATGGTACAAAGGTGAAGATTGGCTTTGGACACGGCGCTAGTGCTATGTTGAGCCCTAATCATATACTTGCTAAGAAGGCTACTGTTGGACTTATTGTAACATTCACCGGCACTGTCAAAGCAAACTATAGTGAGACAAGTAAGAAATGCTTTATTAATTACACTATCGATGATGTTATTGAGATGGGATTCAATGAACAAACAACTAAGTTTGATTCTATTCCTGATCGTGAAGTTAAAGAGATTGAAACTCAAACTTCAACTAACTCAGTAGGGAAGGTATAACTATGAGAACAATAGGTATATTCCTTGTATTCTTGTTCACGGACATATACTTCTTTGGTATCTCATACTTTGGGATAGGAGTATTTGCCTTTGTGTTTGTTTGTATTGTATGTGCTACTATAGCTGAGGCATCTGAATAGCGGTTAGTATATTCTTAGGGCCCACTTGAAACTGAGTGGGTCTTATAGAGTAGACTAGTCTCTGGACTTACAGTCTACTGCTTACACCAATGTTGCTTCACCTAATGCACCGCCGCTCCAGTCCCACTTGAAAACATGAAATCTGTAAATCTGAAAATCTGTGCTAGAGTGGTGGTCTTGTTGTACTAATAATGATGCTAAAGGGGGAGAATGTTTAACTGTTAAATGAATGATGCTAGAATGGTGGTTTTGTTTTACTTATAGTATATGCTAAAATGGGACTTTGTTTTATAACTTACCTCATGCTAAAATGGGGGATAATTAAAAAGGAGACACAAGATGAAAAAAGCACTTTTGGAAGCAGTAGTTACTCGAGTATCTGGGACAGAATTTGATGATGGTGGAAGAACTATCAAGGTTTCTCTTGAAGATGGTTATTCCTTCAATATCCCGGAAAGAAGCCCTTTGGCCCGGAAACTTTATGAGGGCTATACCGTTGATCTTACCTACACCGGCACGAAAAGCAATACCAAAGAAAACTCCAGCGGTGGTGAATTCACTTTTAACAATTTGACCGGAGTGAAAATTATCAGCATTACTCCTGGCGAACTCGCTGATGAATTCAAAGATTTGCCTGACTTTGACCTTCCTGAATTTAAAAAGGTTGGAGGCGGCTCAAGCAATACCAACAAAGACACTGGTTCTGTTGGTAAAGCTTAATCGGATAGTAGTGCCGGCCCTGCTTTAGGAAGCAGTAGCTCCAGACCGGTCTAAGACATTGAGGTGGACACCTTCCTCTTTAGTCTGTAAATTTAATAGGCAGAAGGTAGTGGGGGCCATGAGAGTAATTCGAAACACTCATGCCGAACTTGTAAAGCCCCCCGTATAATTTAATCCATTGGGAGGCACTTAACTCAAAGACGAGGTGCTAAAATGGGAAAAAGAATGTTTGTAGGCGAAACTTGTGAAAAATGTAATAATAACACTTACACTAAAAAGAGTTATAGAACTTCTCTCCCTGGTAGAACTTTTATTATTACTCAAGCTTCATGTACTCAATGTGGACATGAAGTACCAATTCAAGAACGAACAATATTCAAAATGAAACTCGTACGTAAAAGAGGAGAGCATTATGGACATTCTAAAGAAGTTTCTTAAATGGTTAATACTAGGTATCGGCTTATATACTTGCCACTTACTTATTGAAACCTTTGTTGTAATTAATGTCCTCGCTTACTACGGAATATCACTAATCGTATAAGGAGATGATTATGTTAACTACTCCTTTGTTAGTAGGGGTATATATCATTGTCATTTGTATCGCAATAGCTATTGGAGTAGTTGTGTCAAAATTGTTTTATAATGGTTGTTGTAAGTTATTTAACATAACAGCTACTCCAAGGTTTAACTCTGCTGTTTGTGATCCATTGACTGATAAAGTAAAGATGTTTACACTAATGTACGAAGAGATTAAACGATCAATTAAAACACTTGATCAAGATAACTTAAAGGAGATGGAAAGGAGGTGTGGAAATGACGTTATTAAAACGTTCATTAACTAAACCTTCCTTGTATGGCTACTGTAATAAATATCAACAAGAAATAACTGAAGCAATGTACAGGAATAGGAACTGTTGGAAAGGAAACAAGAAAAACAATGAAACAAGATATGGTTGTAAATACCGTGAACTAGAAATACCAATAACAGAAATAATAACAACAAAGAATAATATACCAATTTTAAGATCAAAAAGGAGGGATTAATGTTAGTTACCTTCCTAGTAGGATTAAGTGCTGGTTGTTTATTCTACCTTATTAAATTCACTATGTTCTATGTTGGAACTAACAGTCCATATACTAAATGGATTTGGAACATTGCACATAGTGGACCAGTATGGTTATTCGTATTCGATATAATTGCTAGTATGGTAATTAGTTCAGCTATTAAAACAGCTGGAGCTGATGGATTGACTGTATTATTTATATTTATCGGATTCACTTTATGTAGTTGTTTATACATAATCATTCATGTATTAATTAACAAAACGAAAGGATCCAAACTATGGCGAAATGGCCTTTCATTTTAGTTACAAGTCTAATAGTACTAATATTCTTCATAGCATTTTGGGCTTTCTATAAGTTCCTCATTATACTATGTATTATATTATGTACAACGTTTGCTTTCTTTTTCGTATTCAGAGTAGTATTCCCAATGCTAAATTGGGGATTATCAATTAAAAGGAGATTTAAATCATGAAAATCGTAATCGCAGCAGTAGAAGTAAAGGCAATTATTAACCAGCTGAAAGAAATTGATAAATACATGCCAAACAGTACTGGGATAGATGGTATATTTAAAAAACTGAATATATCATATATTAATTTCATGGCAACGGTTGCATTTGGTAACGATCTTGTTATCAGAATCAATGAAGCTGATATGGTACTTGCAATTGAAATCTACACTGATCTCATCGCAGGTATAGCTCCTCACATTATTGCAATGAGTAAAACATTTAAACGTTTCAGTAATAACATCGATGGTCTCGACAAAACAGCTACACCACCAGTCATAACATTGGGAGACTTCTTAATTACTACACGTAAATTTGAAAACTCTCCTTTCACCGAGCCTGTAGCTGAGCCTGTTATTGAAGTTGTAATAGAAGAACCTACTGATGAAGAACCAAAACAAACATTAGCAGACAGAGTAATAAACGCATTAATGGGTAAGTAAACAGTTTGCAGTCAGGTACCGAACGGAGTCAATGACCTACAGTGATAGGATCAAATTCCTCATAGTACGTTTTAAGCATATTCCTTAAGACTCTTCATATTGTCCAATCCCTCTCTGGACAAAAGTCATTAAAAAGGAAGCTACTGACTGCAATTCAATAACTATTAAAAAGGAGAACACCATGTCAGAAAAAACCTTTTCAGCTAAAGAAGTAGAAGAGATCGTTAAAACAGCAGTAAAAACAACTCTCAAAGAAGTCAAGAAAGAAAATGATCCTGCAAAAATGGGAACTTTCAAAACTGTACTTTATGGCGTAGTAGAAGGTGTATCAAAAAACCTTGCTCGTCGCTATAATACTCTTGAAGAAGAAGCAAAAGAAAGACAACGTCGTCTTGCTGATGAAGAAACAAAAGAAAAAGCAGCAAAAGTACTCAACGATGCTATGTCCAATATTGACCCTGTCAATTTGGCTAAAATCGTTGAAGCCATCCAGAAACAATCTTAATGCTAAAGTGGGTAGTGGGGGAGTAATCCCTCACTATCCTTGAAAGAATTTAATCCTACCTAATTCTTATCTAAAACTTATTCCAAAATAAAATCAAAAAAAGGGCACATATATAAAAAATATAAAATATAGTTAGATCAAACCTAGTGGAAAACCTATCTATCTGTTTTAAATGTATCGATACAGAGCTTGTATTGATATATGCTAATTTTGTGCTTACTTGTTTTGTGTTTTAATAGGGAACTTATGCTGAATTTTTGGAAAATAAGAGAAACTTGTGCTAAATTTGGGTTAGTTTGTGAGAAACTTGAGCATTTTTAAGAAAAGTTAGATCAAACCTAGTGGAAAACCTATCTAAGTTAGACAAATATGTTGATACAGAGCTTGTATTGACATGTAGGTTTTTTGATAATGTTGGGAAACTTAGGGAAGTTGGAGAATGTGCTAGAGTGAATAAGAGGGGAAAAAGTCTATTTATCTACTACTTTTATAGACTATTCCAATCTCTCTATCTCATCTCTAAAGAAACTTGTTCTATCTATCTCTATCTATCCCTGACCAGACGTAATTGTAACTTATTATATATATTGTGTTTTATTACTTTTATACCACTATATATAGTTATTCTCAAATAGAGAAACTTTAACCACTGAATGCTAGAGTGGGTTTTTAAATTAAATGTATTAAAGGAGTTGTTATATGACATTATTTATTTTTAGCTTTTGTACCTTGGTTTGGTTGTCTATATTGATCCACTACTGTTATACTAAATATAAATTTAAACGTAGTATCTATTATGCTATGATTGAATTACTCAATTGGTATAAGTATGATATTCCTTTAAAAGGTAATGGTTATCCTTTGTGTAAGACTGCTGGGCCTTGTTCTAAATGTCCTTGAATTATTTTTGAAGGTAAGATATGTTCTAATTGGTTTGGTGATATTATTGGTCTTAGAAAGGATCCTTCTTTATATCCTGAACTTAGACTTGAACGTATTATTATGCTAGAAAGTGGTTATCTTTGTCTAAGTGGAGGTTGTTTTGAGTATTTGGGATATTAATTTGAATGACCCTTCTTACTTTGAGATGCAGTGTTATATTGTTCTTATAATGACAATGCCAGTTATGTTAATGCTTTTAGTTATGTTGCTTATACATAATAGGCGTATCCTTAAAAATCGTGGTACTTGTGAAGGAGATTCCAATGTTAAAGATTAGTTATCTTGATGTTAAGTTTAACGCTGTTGATATGATTGTTAAGAAAATACTGATGGTTTCTAATGGACCTATCCCTTCTATTAATCGTATTCATGTCGTTAATATGAATGATGTTGATGAAATACTTAATACTAGAGATTGTTCTCTTAGTGTTGTAGCTTGTCCTATGATGGCTATGTGTCCAATAGATGAAGGAGATATTGAAGATGGAACGTTTTGAAGATGCTGTCATTGGCGATAAGGTTTATTGTCGTATTCATGGATTTGGTATAGTTTTATCTGTTGTTATGGAGGCATGTTATCCGATCCGTGTTAAGTTTGAAGATAGTGTCACTGCATACACTAAATGTGGTAGGATTATTGATAAAGCTTTAGAACCTACTTTGTTTTATGTTTGTTCTGGCACTATGTATGGTGAGAAGAGACCTAAGATCTTTATTAAAGCTTCTTTGTTAGAAGTTGATACTAAGGTTGTTGTATCTGATGGTGGTAAGAAACGTAATAGACATTTTGCTTATCTTGAAAGTAATAAGATATACACTTACGATGGAGGATTCTCTTCTTGGACTGGCATGGATGATGACTATGATGCCGATACAACATATTGGCCTTTTGTTAAACTTGGTGAGAAAGTTGTGATTAATGATATTGTTTATCCTATTGGAACTGAAGTTATTGTTAAATAAAGGAGTAATAAATGAATGAATCTGATATTCTTAAGTTGATGATTGATGCTATGATTGAGCTTAAGCGTTTTTATCTTAATGCTATTGATCAAAAGAGGTCTTATAATGATTATAAGAATGGCCTAAGTTGTCCTCTTTGTGATGCTACTAAAATAATTAATGGTACTAATATTTTCAAATGTAGTCTTTGTCCTTGGATTGAAATTCGTGGCTATACTTGTGTTGATAAAGATGAAGATTGTTTATCTAGGGTTAGGTATGAACCTAGTGCCATGATGGAAAGAGTTGGTGAACTTGACAATTGGATATTGATTTATAAAGGTAAGCTGTCATGTCTTTCTTAATTGGCTTTGCAGTTATTGCTACTGTAGTTTGTGTCATTGTTGGTCTTTTTTATGTTTGTATTAAATATGAAGATAAGCTAACTGTTACATTTAATCGTTTAGTTCCAATAATTGCTGGATTTATTATTGGAGTTATCTTCTATATTGCTTGTAAAAATCTTGGTAATTTAGTCTTAAGTTATATCAAATAAGTCTTGGAATAAATATGATTAAACGTTTGCAAAAGTTTTTTAGAAAGTTGTTGGGCATTAAAGATATTGATCATGATGTACCTTTTAGTTGTGCTTGTGCTAGAGCTTTTGATTTAATGAGAGATTAACTCTTTATTTGATTTAATGTTATATATTGTATGTGTTTGTATTCTGTTATTCTCTCTTAGTTGTATTAATTGTAATGTAAAATCTAAATGAAAGAGGTTATGTATGGATTATCCATATCCTCATTGTAAGTGTGGTAAAATAGCTATATTAAAAGATGGTAAGCATGGTAAGTTCTTTGCCTGTCCTGATTGGCCTAAATGTTCTGGAGAAACTTGTAGTTATGAGTCATGGGTTCAATTCCATAAGAATGAATCTATAGAGTCTCTTAACTCTATGTTTGATCCTATACGTGGTGATAATGCTACTAGGAGAGAATTGCGTAATATTATTAATATTGCTGCTCGTGATCCATTAAGTCCAGATGCTAGATTGGTTGGTGGTCCTGATGTTGATATGAGTGGTGAAATTGATGATCCTGAATGGGAGGAGTTAGATAAATGTTTTGCATCTTGGTGAATTATAATGGTTAATAGTTATGAAGAATTAAAAACTGTTGAGCAAGCTTTATATTGTATTGTATTTCGTGGAACGGTTGATGGTATTCCGAGACTTTGTTACCTTCAGAGAAATGATAAGCCACTGTTCTTTTATAACTATGGAGATGCAAAGAAGTATTTTGATAGTTATAGAATTGCTACACAAACTGATAAGTTTTTCCCTTGGAAAAAAGGAAAGTTAAATTTTCCTGATGCTAAAGTGGTTGAATGTTTAGTTTCAGAGTTTGAAGTTGTTGGAGAGTGGAATGATTAATAAAATACTTTGTTTGTCTCGTAAAGATGCTAATGTGATGAAGAGTGATATCATTTCTAATTCAGTTAGTGGGTATGATAATGTATTCTGTATATCAATCCATGGCTCTCCCTTTATTGATGGTGATGAAGGTGGTGAGTTATTTAGTTTACAAGAATGGTGTGAAACTCGTATTAGCAATATTAATAGGATACTGTCATTAGAGTTTGATGATGTCTGTCCTGATACTGTTGTAAGACTTATTAATGAAGCTGTTTTTATGAATGAAGGTCATGCATCTCTTATTTTAGATAGAGTGCTAGAATGGAATAAGATTAAAGGTAACAACTTGTTAATTGTCCATTGCGCTGCTGGTATTTGTAGATCTGGTTCTGTTGCTAGATTTTGTGCTTATTTGCTTGATATTGAGCTTGATACTATTAAAACTAATCCACAGATATTATTTAATAATTGGGTTACGTATTTACTTTATGCTACATATTTTCAAAGGAAACGAAATGAAAAAAGAAAGATTAATAGTCGGTGATGTTTGTATCCTTTGGCAAAGTAATTTTCCATTAGACTTTGTTCGTATACTTGGTATAACACCAGGTGCTGGTGATAAACCTGGTTGGTCAAGTGTTATTCTTTCAAGAAATTTTGGTCATATTACTGTACCATTTGGTTGGCTTTTGGATGAAGATCATCTTCATCAAGAGAAGTTTATGCTAAATGGGATACCTTATTATCTTGAGATTTATTCTCGTATTCAGCCTAGTGCTAATGTGGAGAATGAGGTTGTTAAGGAAGCAAGTATTATTAATGATGGGTCAAATACATTATTTTAGGAGATTTTATGGCAACAGCATTAAGAAAGAATGTAGCTATTCTTGACCAGAATTCTATTAATAAGCTTAAGGATGTATTGTTATCTAATGATAGTGCTAAAGTGGAGGACTTGTTAGTTAAGTTATACTATCATACCTTTGATCAAATTCAACGAATCCTTATTGAAGAAATTTGTCGCTTACGTGGTATATCTCTTGTTGAGGATTCACAAATAACTGCATGAGGTGTATATGTTAAATATTGTTTATTTTTGTCTTGGGTTCTTTTTTCTAAGAGCTTTAGTTACATTTGGGTATATTTGTAGGAATGCTGGAGTAGGATATCCTCGAACAGTAAAAGTTACAGATGGCTCTGATCTTATTACTTTAATTATCAGTATTATAATAATTATCTGGACTATTGTTATCCTTAGAGGAGTATAAGATGAATCCAAAATTTAATGCTATTTGGGAACAGATTAAACGTGAAGTTAAATTGCTTGAAGCTAAAAAGGATGTGCTAAAATGAAAGGAAGAATTAGGTCTACAAGTGAGATGTTTGTTGGTAACCATATTTTCCATGTATATGGTTGTGGCACAAAATACTATGAATATGTTATTGATTCTTTTACCTATAATGGGGCAAGTAAACCTGATCGGTTTTTCTCTGTAGTTGAAGCAAATGGCTCAAAAGACTATAAATCAAAGAATGATGGAAATATTGATATGGATAATGGTTATAATTCCAATTTCTATTTTCATGATAAAGAAAGTGCAGAAGCATATATTGCTTTTTGTAAAGCTAATAATGTAACAACTGCGTTTAATCAAAAGACTCGTGATTATTTTAAAAAGCTTGAATCTTTTAATATTAAAACTGATCTTTTGCCTGGTGATATTGTTCGTAGAGTTGATTGTAATAATGCTGCTGTACATTTTGCTGGCAGAGATTATGAATTTTTACGCTATAGCAATGATTGTATTGTAACTGCTTGCCATCCTGAAGATTGCAATGGTGGATATGTTGAATACTTTAAGTTTGTTAAACGTCCACAAAATGAGAACAAAGTGTCTGACAAGGTATATTGTGATTATGTAACTGCTATCAAAGCTTTGGATTCTGGTGTATGTTTAAAAATCATCTCCAATAATGGTAAAGCTTACAAAATGAGTAGCCACTATAATAATGGAAAACATGCTTTTGATCTTAATGGTATGTCTGCTACAGTTGAAGAAATTTGTGGTGAATGGTCTTATTCAGTTAAGAAAGAACTGCATAAAGATGAGATGATTGCGGCTATGAAAAAGCTTCTTAACCAGTATGTTAATGGTGAAAAGACATCTTTTAATTTTATATCTTGTCCTTTGTGTAAAGTTCTTTGTAAGTCTAAAGGCACAGACCTTGACAACATGGTACACTCTGATGTAAGTAAAGATAATTGTAGTATCTGCCCTTGGGTTGTTATTACTGGCTATACTTGTGTTGAACAAGGTGAAAGTCATGATAAATTTATTAAGCCTGATCCAGCTGAACGTGCTAAAGAGCTAATTGACTGGATTGAGAAGTATAAAACAATATAACATGGCACTAATTAATTGTTTACATTGTAATAAAAGGCTATTAACTGAGGCAGATCCTTATTTAGTATTTCCTCATAGTAGTGGTTATCATACGTTTTGTCTTGATTGTATTGTTGAAGATGTAAGTGTTACTTATAGCTGGTTGTTAAACCAAATTAAAAACAAGGAGAGTAACCGTGGCTGAAGAAAGTAAGTATGATGTTGTTAGAACTGTTGGTGAAGTTTCACGTAAGACTAAAATTACCGGCAAAGTTATTGAAGCAAAGCGTGGGTCTCTTGGTCTTTCATTGTTGGCTAAAGTAGATTTTTTAGTGAACTATCATAATTATGTCTTGAAGTTTGTTTAATGCTAAATGGGTGTATCGCTCAATCAGGTAGAAGCATGAGGTTTAAGCCCTCATAAGTGTAAGTTCGAATCTTACTACACCTACCAAACATTTTAGTATCACACTGTTTCTATGTCTGTTGTAGGATAAGTACCTACCTTGAATGAGTAGTGCCAAAAGGGCAAGTGCTACAATTGATACTAATTAAAGAAATAGTCCAGCCGAGCCTATGATAAAATAGTAGATGATCTATCTAACGTGACCTGGTAGATTATATACGAAATATTATGCTCACTTAGGATTTATGTAAGGGTATACACGGACCATAATTAACTGGACATAGTTTTAGCCGAGCCTATCATTTGACCTAGTAGCCCTTTACGCGAAGAGATCAAATTGAAGCTTAAACTAAGGATTAGGGAGGAGACAGAGTGCCCTCCCTATTAACTATAATTAAAGGATTATTATGCGTAAACAAAGAAGACGATTTGCTTGTAAGACTGGTATATTTATAACCAAGAAGTACTTTCAACATGCTATACATTATTGGACCAAAGATGCTCAAGAGCAATTTAAATTACTTCAAAAAGCAAGAGAAGAAATTAAAAAATTAAAAAAGGAATTAGATCATGCCAAAAGAGACAAAGATTGAAATTGGTGATGTTGCAGCTTGTAAGATTACTGGGTTTAAAGGTGTTGTTACTGCTTATTCTTCACATTTGAGTAATTGTGACCGTGTTGCACTCCAGCCAAGAGAACTGAAAGATGATGGTACTCCTAAAGATTGTCTTTGGTTTGACTTGCCTCAGTGTGATCTACTTGAAAAGAATGTAGTTACAGCAACTCCTCTTATCCCTATCACATTTAAGAGTGGTGATAAGGTTAAGCATACATTGACTAAGCTTACTGGCACTGTTATTGGTGTTACTCGTTGGATCAATGGCTGTGTACGTATTGGTATTCAAGGAAGTGATCTTGATGAAAATAAAGGAATTACTGAAACTGAATGGATTGCTCAAAATGAACTTGAGCTTATTGAAAAAACAGTTGAGGTTAAAACTGATAAAAAGCCTGGTGGCCCTATGAAGGCTCCTAAATCTATGTCAAATCCTAAGTAAGGATAATTAAATGAAAATGTATAGTTATAGAGCAAGTATTGCTGTAATGCTAATATGGGTAATGGCTATTCTTGTTTGCCTTTATGGATACTTTAGCAATATAATGTTGTTAATAGATTCAGTTATGAAAAATAATTATTCTGATAATATTGGAATACTTGTCTTGCGTATTGTTGGAGTCTTTACTGGTGTTATTGGTGTTATTATGGGGTTTATTACATGATAGAATATCCATATACTGGTGTAAGTATGACTACTGGGATTGAAATCCTTTTTATATCGTCTTATACAGGTATTTGTACTTTTGTGCCAAAAAAATATGCTGGTTGTCATAAAGTAGGGGAACATAGTACTGATTGGTTTGAGTCTAATTTTAAAAGAAAAGAGGAAATTGAAATGAAAAAAGGCGTATTTATTATTGGTGGGATTCAAAGTGATGGTACTTGTAGTATTTCAACTAAACCATCTACTCATGCAAATATTTTCTCGGCACAAAATGAAGCTGAACGTTTAGCAAAAACAACCCCAGGGAAGAAGTTTATGGTACTGGAAGTCAAAGGTATTGTAGGTATTCAACAAGTATACTGGGAATAAGAATTGTGGGTGTGCGCCAGAGTTGGAGAGCTGGAGGGGTCTGTAAAACCTCTGCCACGAATGAGCTGAGAAAGTTCGAATCTTTCTGCACCCACCATTAAAAAATAAATAAGGCTAGTATTACAACTGGCCCTGCTATCTTCGGAGACATTGATGCTATAGCAGATCATCTAAAACTTTTGTAGGAAGGAAAAAGAATGGACTATAAATCAATATTTATTAGTGATATTCACCTTGGCACTAAAAGATGTCAAGCTAAGCTTTTACTAAATTTCTTGAAGTATAACAAATGTGAAACTTTGTATCTTCTTGGTGATATTATTGATGGATGGAAAATTCAAAGGAATAAATTTGATTTCGATCAAGACCATTTAGATGTCTCTAAGAAGTTGTTAGGCCTATCTAAAAAGATAGATATTTATTACATTATTGGAAATCATGATGAATTTTTCAAAGCAATCATCCCTTATCATAATGAACTTGGCAATATCAAGATATTCGAAACATATGAATATTTAGCCTTAGATGGTAAAAAGTATTTATTGGCTCATGGAGATATGTTCGATGGCATCCAGAGCGTTAGCAAGTATTTATCTTTCTTAGGTGATAAAGGATATGATTTTATTCTTGAGCTTAATGGAAAATTTAATTGGTTGCTACGAAAATTTGGATTTAGGTATTGGTCATTAAGCAAATATTTAAAACTTAAAGTTAAAAAAGCTATGAGTTTTATTTATGAGTATGAACAAAATATAACTTCTTATTGCAAAAGAAAAGGGCTCGATGGAGTTATTTGTGGTCATATCCACCATCCTGAAATAAAAACTATAAATGATTTGGCTTACATGAACTGTGGAGATTGGGTTGAGTCTTGTACTGCATTAGTTGAAACTTTTGATGGTAAATGGAGGATTGTTGAATGGAAAGAAAAGATAAAATAAAAATAGCCATAATTACTGATGCTTGGCCACCACAAGTTAATGGGGTTGTTAGAACTTATCAAAACATTATTCATGAGATTCTTAAAACTCAGCAGATAACAACTATTAATCCTAATTTTCCACAATTTAAAACATTTAAACTCCCAGGATATAAAGAGATTGAACTTGTTTATAATCCATGGAAAATGAAAACAAGCTTAAAGTATTTTATGAAGAATAATTATAACATACATATAGCTACCGAAGGACCATTAGGTTTGTGGGCAAGAGCCTATCTTGGTCAAAAGGACTATGTTTATACAACTTCATACCATACTCAATATCCTGAATTCTTTAATGAAAGAACTGGCCTTCCAGTTAAATTGTTTTATCCGTTTTATAGATGGTTCCATAGCAATTCTAAATGCGTTATGGTCCCTACTATTAAAATGAAAAGCTTCTTAGAGGATAAAGGCTTCAAGAATGTTGAAGTATGGACAAGAGGCGTAAATAATGAAATCTTCAACCCAAAAAGAAGAGTTGAAGGTCATGAGTCATTTATACTTTGTGTGTCAAGAATTTCTCATGAAAAGGGATTAGATGATTTTTGTAAATTAGATTATCCAAGAAAAGTTGTTATTGGTGATGGTCCATATTTAAACACACTTAAGAAAAGATATAAAGATGTTGAATTCATTGGGAAAAAAGAAGGAATCGAATTGGCTGAATGGTATGCAAGTGCTGAAGCTTTTGTATTTCCAAGTAAAACAGATACTTTTGGTATAGTTATATTGGAAGCTATAGCAAGTGGAACTCCAGTATTAGCATATCCAGAACCAGGTCCTTTAGAAGTTATTAATAAATACAATGGTGTAATAACCGATAATCTCCAAGATGGATTAAGTCGTGTATTGTATTTGAATAGATATTTTGTAGAAATATCTTCTTATAAGTGGACATGGGAAACATCAGCTAAAAACTTTTTTAATTTACTCATTTAAGGAAGATTAGTCTAAAAGGTAAGACACATCCCTGCTAAGGATGCGAGGTAACACTCTTATAGGTTCGATTCCTATATCTTCCGCCATTTAAAATTATGTATCCGCTCGAAGCTCAATTGGATGAGCAAGAGATTTCTATTCTCTTGGCTGCTGGTTCGAATCCAGTCGAGCGGACCAATTAATTATTAATATCCCGAAGTCGTCTAGCGGTTAGGACGCAGAGTTAAATTAATGTTATAAGTCCATCATGAACTTTCCTATGACAATTAGAACATAGAACAATGCATTTATTTATATTTGGATTTGTATGATGAAAATCTAAACAACATGGAGCTGACTCCTTACAAATAATACAAGTTATGGTTTCTTTATATTTTGCTACCCATAATTTTAAAGAATTTTTGCGTTCATTAGACTTATTAATAAAGAAATTTTTATTATTTAAATAATATTGTTTTTTGTATTCTGAAGAGCATTGCTTGCACATATCTTGTAAGCTTTTGCCTTTTTTAGAAAATTGATCAAAAGATTTTTCTTTATTACACTTATAGCATTTTTTCATTGCTTTCTCCTTGGTTACATTCTAACTGTTAATAACTGCTCGAATGAATCCTGCTCTCGGCTTCAAACTTAAGAAAGTTTTCAGCATTTTTATATTTCGCCATGATTCATCTTTTAGAGTCGAAAGCTCTAAGGACTTTCTGTTTTAAAAAGGAGACAAACGTGAAAAAAGTAATTAGTAGTGATGGTGTTGTCCGCATTAAGTATGATGTGGATTATTCAAAAGCTGTTGCTATGGCAAAGGTGAAATAATATGTATAATAAAAGAACTTTTCTTGCAGATCCTTTTATTCCTTCAACTTCTTCACTTGTATGCTATTGTGGGACTCCTGCTTTTCATGATAAGGATAGGGTTGGAATATTACAAAAGACTGTTTCAATAAGTGATTGTCATAGTACAATTCGCCTTCATCAGATTGATATTGAAAATGATCAACAGTTTATTGATAAAATTGAAAGACTTATTGAAGGTCTTGAAGATTATGTTAAGTATTTAAAAATTCATCAAACAAATTAAAGGAGAATAATAAGTATGCGTACAACAACTACAAACGGTGCAGGCGCTCATCAGCATACTGAGAATCCATTAGTGGATTTGTTTTTTAAGATTGGAGCTTCAAGGAATAATCTTGAAGGTATCCGTAATGATTTTAAAATAGCATGTAAGTCAGATAAACTGAAAGCAATTGCTATTCTTCTTTGGGCTCGTGATATTCGTCATAATGGTGCTGGTGAGCGCCAAGTTTTTCGTACACTTCTTACTGATTTGCTTTCTACTCGTAATTCTTTTGGTGTTAAAGTAGTTTCTCTTATCCCTGAGATTGGTCGTTTTGATGATTTTAAGGTTGCTTATGGGACTTACTATGAAAATCAGGCTGCTAAGATCTGGTCTTCTGCAATTAAAGAGAAGAATGTTCTTGCTGCTAAGTGGGCTGATCGTAAGGATCGTGTTCTTCAAAGATATCTTGGTTTAAATGAAGCTGGCTTGCGTAAAAAGTTAGCCTCAATTCGAAAGGATTTCATTCCTGAAGCCAAGATGTGTGCTAAGGCATGGGATACTATTGATTATGATAAATTGCCCTCTGTAGCTGGAATGCGTTACGCTAAAGCGTTTGGTCGCAATGATAGTATTCGTTATGGTGCTTTCATTGCTAGTAATGAAACTACTGTTAATGCATCTGCTTCTTTTCCTCATGATGTATATCGTATGTATCGTTACGGTGATCAAAAAGAAGCTGCTTCTAAATATTGGGAAGCATTGCCTGATCTTCTTTTGGAAGGATCTATTCTCCCTGTAGCTGATGTATCTGGCTCTATGATGTGTACTGCAAGTGGTAAAATTACTTGCATGGATGTATCTATTAGTCTTGGTGTGTATTTGTCACAGCGTTGTAAAGGGCCATTCCAAGATACATTGATTACATTCAGTGAAAGGCCTACTCTTGTATCTCTTCCTAAAACAAAAGATATTGGTCAACTGTTTAGCTTTGTTGAGCGTATGGACTGGGGTGGGACTACTAATATTGAGTCTACTTACACTCTTGTTCTTGATCGTGCAGTTAAGATGAATGCGACTCAAGATCAAATGCCCAAGTTTATTCTTATCTTGTCAGATATGCAGTTTAATACATGTAATGGGTCTACTGTTTACAATTACAGTACTAGACAGTATGAAAACCGCAAAAGTCCTGAAACTATTTATGAGAATATGCGTAAGAAGTTTAAGGCTGCTGGCTATGAACTTCCGAAGATTATCTTTTGGAACTTAAATGCTGGATATGGTAATACTCCTGTTACTGCTGAAGAGAATGGCACTGGTCTAGTATCAGGTTTCTCGCCTAATGTCTTAAAGGCTGTACTTTCAGCAAAAGAAGTAACACCTGTTTCGATTATGGAAGAAGCTATAATTCCTTTTATTGAGATGCTTAAGTAAAATTTTTTTGGTTAGAATAGCTCGTACTGGATCTAAGGTGGCCACCATAAAAATAGATCTGTACCTTGTGATATGGTTAGCGAGTCTACATCATAGTAAACTATTCTGTAAAATACAAGAGCTTTCAGTCCTAGGCTACTGTAATAAAAAGTATCTCCAAAAATAAAGATTTTCTATGTTGTTAATGTCGGGCATAGCATTGGCTTAGGTAGAGAGGCCCATATAGATTCAGTCCTCTGAGTAATTGGCAAATGAAAAGAGATTCCTGGCTATTGATTACAATGTGGACGTACGAAAATTAAGAGTCCGTTCAGCAACTAAAACTTTTTAATGGATAAAAAAAACAAAAGTGACTCTGTATTAATAAAAGGTGAGATAATGAAAAAAAACTATGATTTAGCTATTGTATTCGGAAGATTTCAAATTTTACATTTAGGTCATTGTGAGCTTTTAAAAAAAGCATTTGAGGTAGCAGATAAGGTTATTGTTTTTATTGGGTCTATGAACAAGCCTAGAACAATAGTTGATCCTTTTATTGGACAAGAAAGGACTACATTAGTTCGACAATATATTTATAATAATTTGATTGATAGCTCAGAAGAGTTTGATATTCTTGGAATATATGATTATCTTTCAAATGCTAAATGGGCCAAGCAAATTTCTTCTAAGGTAGATTCTAGCAAAAAAGTTTGCATTGTTGGCTCATGTAAGAATGAAGGATATGAAAAATTCTTTCCTGCTTTTGACCATGTGTTACCAGATGATATTATTGATATAAATGCTACAGATATTCGTAGTAATTTTTATAGTGGAATTATTGATTACGATTTAATCCCAAAAGAAACTATTCATTTTCTTGAGTGTTTTAAACAAACAAATCTTTATAATCATTTGGTCGGAGAGAACAACTGTATCAGAGAGTTAAATAAAGCATATGGTAAAGGCCCATTTTTGACCTGTGACAACGTTATTGTTCAAGATGGACGTGTACTATTAGTTAAACGTAAGAACCATCCAGGCAAAGGATTATGGGCCATTCCTGGGGGTTATTTAGATGTAAATGAATCACTTAAAGAAGGAGCTTATAGAGAACTTCTTGAGGAGACTAATGCATCTATTACATGGGAACAGTTTAATCGTTTTCTTAAAGGACAAGAAATATTTGATAATCCTAAAAGATCAGTAGCTTGTCGTATTGTTACATCTGCTTATTATATTCAATTACCTAATTGGATTGAGTGTAAAATTAATGCTGCTGATGATGCAGCTGAAGCTAGATGGTTTACATTTAATGAAGTTGCTAGTATGGCTAATGTTATGTACGATGACCATTTTCATATAGCACATTACTTTATTGGAGATTAAATATGTTTGATAATATTTTGTTACAAAGTGATAGTTATAAATTTAGTCATTGGTTGCAATACCCTCCTGGCTCTGATGGATACTTTGGTTATATTGAAGCTCGTGGTTGTGAACGTAATTGGGAAAAGTCTGTCTTTTTTGGATTACAGATCTTTATTAAAAATTATCTTTCAAAACCATTTACTAAAGCTCATGTAGATGAGCTAGAAGAGTTTTGTAAACTACATAGGGAACCTTTTAATCGTGAAGGTTGGGATTATATTCTTAATGTATATAAAGGATATTTCCCTGTCCATATCAAAGCAGTGCCAGAAGGGAAACCAATTCCACTTTCGATGCCACTTCTAACTTTGGAATGTTTAGATGAAAAAGTGTTTTGGTGTGGTTCATTTCTGGAGACGTGTCTTTTAAGAAGCGTATGGTATGGGACGACGGTTTCGTCATTGTCTTGGCATTGTAAAGAAATTATTCGTGAAGAAATGGAGAGTAGTTGTGATGATCTTAGTGGCTTGCTTTTCAAGCTTATTGACTTTGGTTCTCGTAGTGTTAGTTCTAATGAAAGCGCCGGGATTGGCGGTTGCGCTCATTTGGTATCCTTCGAAGGTTCAGACAATGTTGCTGGCATATGGACAGCAAATAATTATTATAATTGCACTATGGCTGGCTTCTCTATTCCTGCTGCTGAGCATTCTACGATAACCTCTTGGGGCCGTGAACAAGAAGTAGATGCTTATCATAATATGCTGAAACAATATGGTAAGCCTGGTGCTAAATTGGCTGTTGTTTCAGATAGTTATGATATTTATAATGCCTGTGATGCTATTTGGGGGGAGCAGTTAAAGCAAGAAGTTATTGATTCAGAAGCTCTTCTTGTTATTCGTCCTGATAGTGGTGAACCTGAGCATGTTATCCTAAAGTGTATTGATATTTTAGGCAATAAATTTGGTTTCACTACTAACAGTCTTGGATTTAAAGTATTAAAGAATGTTCGTCTTCTTCAAGGAGATGGTGTCAATGAAAGAAGTATTAGGAATATATTAGCTAATCTACGAGTACATGGTTGGAGTGCTGATAATATTTCTTTTGGTATGGGTGGAGCCCTATTGCAAGGAATTAATCGAGACACTTTTAAATTTGCCATGAAATGTAGTGCTATTAGGGTTAATGGTGAGTGGAGAGATGTTAAGAAGGATCCAATTACTGACTCAGGTAAACGTTCTAAAGCAGGTCGTATCTCATTATACCATGATGGAAAAGATTATTTATGTCTTAATGTAGATAAGATTTCAAATACTCTTAAGTGGGAAGATTATGGAATTCATTACCCTGAAGTTTTGAAAACAGTATATGAATGGAATGATCTGTTAGTAGAATTAATAGATTCTCCTATTGTAAATTATATTGATTTTGAAGAAGTAAGAAAGAATAGTACACAACGGTAAACGTGGGAAAAGTATTGGAGAATGAGATAGGAATATTTACCTATCACTAGGCTACCCATCTAGACTGAGAATTCAGATAAATCCTTTCACCGTTAGAATATAATTTAAGGAAGATTACAGCAAACAAACTATACATTCAAATGCTAATTGAACTCGTTAAGAACTCTTCCTGTATTAATTTATGCGCAAGAAGGTGTAGTGAGCCTTGGGTAGCCTCGAAAGTCATAATTAATTATTCACTGAGGACATATATGAAAGTATATGAGTGACCTGAGATAATTAGTGAAAATCTTATAGCCAATTCTATAAGTATACCATGTACCAGAAGTCTGATAGTTGTGAGTTCCAAACTGGGATATTAAAGTCGTTGAACTCTCTGTTGTATGCCCAACGAGGCAAAGATTCTGTTTAAGAATCATTACTGCAAACTAAACTATAATGAGATATGGCAGTTAAAGTAAAGTAAATAATAGTGTAATATTTACTAGTGATACTATGAAGCTATTATGTTGAAAGATGGGTTGGTCTCTACCATAGCCTTGAGACCAAGTAAATCAAATTTTTATTATAAATTTTAAGGAGTAGAACATGGGAAAACTACATGAATTGCTGGCAGTTGAAGGTGATCTTCAAGGTACAGCAAAGAAGTTGACAGAAGAAGCAATTAAGACATTTGCAAAGCCTGAACACTTTAGGGGGACACATCGTCACCTTGAAATGTTTGATGCCTCACAGCAAGCTGCTGTTGTTGCTGATGAACAGATTGAAATGGTAACTACTGTATATGATAAGCTGGAATATCTTTCTAAAGCAGTTGGAAGTTATTTCGATGCAGTTCTTCAAAAAGAATTAACTAACCAAGTTGCTAACTCTGATTTGTACGTAGATGGAGTTCTTATTAGCGTTGCTGTACCAGCTACATTCTTGCTTGGTCTTGAATCTAAGCTTAAAGAGCTTCGTCAGGCTTATGAATCAACACCAACTCTTGCTCCTGGTATTGCTTGGGATAAAGATGAAACTCTTGGTAAGGGTGTTTATCGTATGCGTAACCCAGAAGAGAAACTTAAAACTGCTAAGACATTTATGCATAAAGTTCTCTATGAGGCTACTGATAAACATGCAGCACAGATTGAGAAGTGGGAAGAACAAGTTCCTGTTGGTAAGTATATTACTAATATTACTTCAGGTATGCTTTCTCCAGCAGATAAGTCTGTTCTTATTGGTCGTGTTGATAAGTTGATTCAAGCAGTTAAGAAAGCTCGTATGAAAGCTAATATGGTTGAAACAAAAGATGAAGTAATTGGCACTCGTATTTTTGATTTTATTAATACTGGCCTTTAAATAGTTTTAATGGGATAGCTTTAGCATATGTTGTTGTTGTCAATAAGAGAACGTAAGAAATCTTATACTTAAACTAAGCATTTTGTCCCACAGCTTTAGACAGAAATTATACAAAGTAAATGGTATATAATCCAATACTTTACATCAGAGACGAAGGTTCGATGCCTTCCCACGCATCCAATAAAATTACGTATTGCGTGGTAGCATAGTGGAAATGTGCTGGTTCTTATCGTGAGGTTATATATTCAGAGAAACATATAAAAGAGTCAAAACTAAGATATTGCTCAACTGGAAGAGCAATCGTTATTGAAACGATCAGTTACAGGTTCAAGTCCTGTTATCTAATGTATAGAGGAGGAGAAAGGATATTCTCCTCCTCACTAAATTTAAAACCCCCACCTATTATAGGTAATAACTTTGTAGATTTACTCTGCTGATTGTTGTTTGCCTCATATCTAAAAACAACTTTCACTTTAATCTACTAGATTGGAGATTTATGAATGCTTGTACTGAACAAGAAAAAATCAAATTAATTTCTCAAGGCATTCTTATTGAGTGTCCTTCATGTAAAGTAAATCTTATTGGCAATAAAACTATTGGAGATCGGAATAAATATACTCATGAGTTTAAGCAAATTTTTGTTATATCAAGTGGCACATATCCTGATCATTACAGGTGCCCTTTTTGTAATTCTGAATGGCAATTAAATGAATGGACAAAGTTCTTTGCTGTTACTGATGTAGACAAACATATATGTTATCTTAATCCATCTTTAATCATTAAGCAGAAACTTGACTTTAATAAAATTGCTTTAATTAAAAAGCTTCATGTATTGAAATCAAGAGTATTTGAAATTATGGAAAATAGTGTAACAAAAAGTGCTCTTAAAAATGGAGCAGATACTGTTACCCAAATTGAATTTATGCTACAAGAAGCATGGGGTTTTACTAAAGATAAAAATTTTCATTGTTGGTTTGAAGTTCCTAAATGTACTTGTCCTAAAATGGATAATAGAGAACGTCAAGGTACTGAATATACTATTATAAGTGGAAATTGTCCTGTGCACGGAGAATAGTAATGGCAAAGCCAAGATTTAGAGCTAAGATAGAAGGAGTAATTCCACCTCCTACTTTTAGACAAATATTGCCACCAAATAAAACTGAACAACCTAAAACAAAATATAAAAGAAAGCGTGAAAAAAAAGTTGAAACAGAGGAGTAGTTCATGGGTAGGTTTACAACTGATAAGCTTGTTACATCTTGTAATAATATAAATCCTAATTATACTGTAGCAAATACTGGTCATCTTCATGTCCCTGTTAATGTGAACGGACGCTGGAGAACTAAGCCTGCTGATAGAAGATTTTTTACTGATGATCAAGTTAGAGAGATAAGAGCTTCAACTGCTGCATCTAGACATTTGGCTGAAGTATATGACTGTAGTCATATACTTATTTATTATATTAAAAAAAGAGCTATTTATAGCGATGTAAACTAAAGGAGATGTATAATGCAAAGAGAAATTTTTAGCGGTATCTATAGGCATAAGGAAATTCTTGTAAAAGAAGAGTGTGCTTTTGTTTATGATGAACTTCAGGAAAGAATGATTGAAGGCTTTGTTAAAGAGTATGCTTATCAAAAACAGCGTATTGGTGAACTTGTTGCTTATAAAGAAGAAGGCTCTAATAAAGTTTTTATTGGATTTGCTGTAATGCATCCAGAAGATATGAAACATGGTTATCTTAAAGCTACTACTCGTGAGAAAGCACGTCTTGTTGCTGGTAATTCATTTGATGATGCTTATTATGTAAATAAGCTTGGTGTTGTTGGTATCCCTCATATTGTAAGGGAAGATGTAGCTTATTTTATTCTTCGTGTTAAGAAGTATTTCCGTGAAGTAGTATTACCTGATTGGGCGACTACTCTTTACAATAATCATTTCGAAGAATATTAATAAATTCACCTCTCGATATATAGGATAATCGATTTTAATGCAATGGGATGTTATATGTCTGGTAATTTTAAAGATAAAAAAGATAAAAGATATGCAATGTATAAACATTCACTAAGAAGATTAAAAGAACATTATAAAATTGATGCAAACGAAGAGTTATATCATAAACTTTGTAAGTATAT
>JFJP01031712.1_pt1 | contig 24568 bp, 28 predicted proteins | sample 431651 | NCBI WGS metagenome assembly JFJP01 (sample SAMN02602958, study PRJNA72255) | Microbial mat metagenome, whole genome shotgun sequencing project. | biome: fresh water; feature: sink hole; material: water; isolation source: purple microbial (photo- and chemosynthetic) mats found in...
TTCGATTAATTTTTCCACCAAAAAAAACTCACTTTGTTCAACAAATGCCACAATCCGCTCTGTAACCGTCTTGTAATCCAAGGCATAGGCAATATCATCGGTTTGGGCGGCTTTTTTTATATCAAATGCCATTTCAATATCTAAAAGAATGGTTTGTTTTTTCTGTCTTTCCCAATCATAAATCCCAATTAGGGTTTCAATTTCCAATCCACTTAAAAATATAATATCCATTGTGTTTTCCAGTTAAAATAGCTTTCTTTAAACAAAAACTGTTAAGCATACGTTTTTGTACGATAAGTTTCAATGAACGAGGAAAAAAATGATTGAGTGGTTACAAGTTCCTATTGCTTATTTAATTGGCTCGGTGTCCAGTGCCATTATTGTCTGTCGCTTAATGGGATTACCCGACCCGCGCAACCAAGGCTCAGGCAATCCAGGGGCGACTAATGTGATGCGAATTGGTGGCAAAAAAGCCGCTGCAATTACCTTGGCAGGCGATGCGTTAAAAGGTTTAATCCCCGTCTTGGTGGCAAGGTTACTCAATGCGGAAAGCCTATTATTAGCAGCGGTGGTATTTGCCGCATTTTTAGGGCATTTGTACCCGATTTTTTTCGGCTTTAAAGGCGGCAAAGGCGTGGCAACCTCCTTTGGTGTGTCTTTAGGCGTGTCATGGCTTTTAGGATTTATCACCTTAGCCACTTGGCTATTGGTTTATAAAATTTCAAAAATATCCTCCCTGTCTGCCCTGATTGCCGCGTTATGTGTGCCAGTTTATAGTTGGTTTTTACTGAAAAACAGCTCGTTAGCCGCTGTATTCTGCTTGATTTCAGTCATCTTACTTTGGCGGCATCGCACCAATATTCGCCGCTTATTAGCGGGTGAAGAAACCTAAATCCATTCTCTTTGCCTTTACAGTGTCTGAAATAATGCAATTGATTTCCTGATTAATCCTGCATCTGGTATATTCTTAAAGTAACACAAGACAAGCACCTTTCATTATGATTTGGCTTGTCAATGGGTTAAAAAAAACAATAACAATTTTTTATTTATAGCCAACGGAGTTATTTATGTCCGAGATACTCTTTATTCTGACCACCCTTTATGTCGCCTACGTTTTCTATAATACGGCAAATCAACCCAAATCCGCGTCCCGCCCAGCAGCTCACAAAGCAGAAAGCCCTAGTCAAATCAATGTCTTGACTCCCAACGAAATTCCAGCGGCGGCAATAACAGAGAACAAACCTGTCACAGAAGAGGCAAAACTTGCCTTAGACCCTGATACAATTAACAGCGTTCGTAATCCTTTAACCGGTGAGGTCAGTAAAATCAGCTCAAATTATCCTTTCACCAAACGCTGGATTAAAGAAGCCCTGGTCAGTGAAGGTTTATTAGAAAAAATTTACTCAACTGGCGAGTTAAATGAGGAAATTAATGAAAAAATTAAACAGGCTTTAACAACTTTAAAAACACTCCCTCAGTATCAAGCTTAAATCTCTCTTCATGCGTTATCCTTGTTAAACTGGAGTTTAAATTCAAACTTTGAACTCCAGCTATTCAATAGCTCCGCCTCTTTTTTACTCAGGCTCAAAACTGCATCAAGTAATTAAGTAAAAGTTTTAGTATAGTTTTATTTAACATGAAAATTAAGTTTTTAGAATGAAAAGTCATGTTGTTATCGCACCGATTGCTAATGAAATTAAGCAAACACTTGCAGAAGTGCGCTATCACCATCCAAATTTGCACGATTGTTTGTGTGCAGAAGCCGTTTTGTTCAACTCACGCGGTTTCAGTGTCCCTAAAATTTCTCAACTTATTGAATATAAAAGGAAAGCTATTTGTCGTTGGCTTGATAATTGGCAAAAATTAGGTTAAATTGGACTGTATGATAAGTCTCGCAGTGGACGCCCCAGCATTTTTAATGCACAGGATGTGATGCTGGTAGAAGAATTAGTTAAAGAAGAGCCGCGTTAATTCAAGCAGGCACTGGCAAAATTTACCAGCAGAGCGCGTACCTTTGACCGCTACGGCAAGGCTTTAGCTGCTGTCACGACCACTTCAATCAACCCATTCACAAACACATCCAAAGCAACTTTTTCTAGCCCTTGTTTTTTAAGTTCGTCCATATTGACTAAATCATTACGCGCTTGCAATAACCAGCGTAAATCATCCTCATCCATGTCCCCTTCTGCCACTTGTTTTTTCCAGTCTTCTAATTCAGCATCGTAACGACTAAAAAATTGCAATCCACTCTTTACTGCCATGTCAACTGCAACAGAACTGTATTGCTTAAACTCTTGCTCTGCCAAGGATTTTAAGCCTGTTTGCAAATTTGCTACAAAGTTACTCTCTGCCATATCTTCCCCTCCAAATTTTAGTCAAGTTACTCTTTTTTAATATCCGCTGGCTTAATTTTACCGCTTTCCAAGCCAATGATGGTGTCAAAGCCCGCGCCAACAAGCGATTTAACATTTTCAATAAAGGCAGGTTTTAAGATTTGTTTTGCCTGCCAGCGTTCTAAAAAACCGCCCATTAAATGCCCTTCTGGGTTTTTCATAATCACCCATTGTTGGGTGGTTATTTCATTTTGAGGAATACCCTTGGCATATTCATACCCTTGCGTTAGTGCGTAACGCAGGGCGGCAATCTCTGTTTGATTTTGCTGATAAGGGGTCATCGCCTTATCTATCAGTATTAGCGCACTTACTTTGGTATTCACAGCATTGTTATAAGCTTGTTGGTCAAATTTGGCAATGCTTGAACAGCCTGTTAGTAGGAATACAAAGCACAATACTGTCAAACAACGAAACATAATCATTTGCGATGGCATCATAAACGTTTTCAATATTGGTAAGTTTTGGGTTTGTATTTAATCATAAAAAATAAGTACCTGACTACTACTTGAAAGCGATTGAATAAGTACTAAGCTGTCAGACACAAAAAAGCCCTAGTACGATTGACTAAGGCTTTTTTTAAAACGAAACGACCGCGCCGTATTGTTACCGTGGTTTAACGTTTGTCGCTGTTAAACCTTTAGGACCTTTTTCAATGTTAAAATCCACCGCTTGATCAGGATTCAAGGTTTTAAAGCCTTCTCCTTCAATTGCTGAATGATGAACAAAGACATCTTCGCCGCCTTCAGACGGGGTGATGAATCCAAAACCTTTTGTGTTGTTAAACCACTTTACAGTGCCTGTTGCCATTATGCAAAACTCCAATGATTAAATCTTTTTTAATTAGCCTAAGGGATAATATGCCTTACAACAGCTAATGTGCGTCATTGTACCGTTATTTTATAAAAACTGTCATCCGCAGATTTCATACAGTCCATCCAATACTAATGAGTTGGGACTGACCATGCCAATGATTTTTTCATTTTCTATCACAGGGGCGCGAACAAGATTGTAAGTTGCAAAAAGACGTGAGCAATGGCGAATATCCATTTGTGGTCGCACAGCAATGATAGGACAGCTCATCACCTCATACACATTCACTCGCTCAGGGGCGCGATTTTTTGCCAAAACATGGCGGGCAATATCCGCTGAGGTAATCATTCCCCACTCATCGTCCTCATTGCGTTTATTGACAATTAACACCGCTGTTTTTAAGCTTTTCATCAGTTTTAACGCATCGCTAATGGTTGCCGCGCTCTCGATAGTGCTAAAGGTTGTTTTCATAACATCTTTAACGCGAATAATTTTTTGAGTTTGATTCATCGCTGTTCCTCTAATTCGTGAGTTAATTCTTCTACTTGTCGCATCACACCAATCGCATCTTCCACATCAATTTGAAACGCAATACCTGTCCCTGGTTTATTTTCAAACTCTGCCGCGTCAGCAATGCGCTCTAAAATATGCCGGCTTAAGTGTTCTTCGACTAAAAATAACAACACATCACGGTGCGTTTCTAAGGTTAGCCCAAAAAAGGTTTTGGATTGTTTGATTCCTTCACCCCGCGCACTGGTAATCACGGTCGCACCTTTTGCACCATGTTGTCGCGAGGTGTCCAAGACTAAATCCGTTTTATCGGCATCAACAAAGGCAATGATTAATTTAAAGTGCATAAAAACCTCTTAAAGTTATGATTGAGCGGCGCGTTTGCTACGCCATCCTGCAATTTGTGCATAGCCTAACACCGAAATAATCGGAAACAAGCTGGCAAAGGCAATTAAACCAAACCCATCTATTAAGGGATTGCGTCCGGGTACAGTGGAGGCTAAACCAATCCCTAAGGCGGTAACTAGCGGCACAGTGACCGTTGAGGTGGTGACACCGCCTGAATCGTAGGCTAATCCAATGATTAATTTTGGGGCAAATGCAGTTTGAATCAGCACCACGACATAGCCTGCGATAATGTAATAGTATAATTCTGTTCCGCTAATAATTCTAAATGTGCCTAAGGCAATGCCAAAAGCTACACCGCATGAAACCGCTAATCGCAACCCAAAAGCGTGAATCGTACCGCCTGAAATGGCTTCCGCTTTAACCGCAATAGCGAGCAAAGACGGTTCAGCTAGCGTGGTAGCAAAGCCAATACAGGCGGCAAATAAATAAACCCAGCCATATTTTTGCCAAGGCACGTTAAGTGTGTCGGGGGCTATTCCTAAAAAAGCAGGTGAGGTGAGTTGTTTTGCCATTAATTCACCCAACGGAAACAACGCCATGTTTAGCCCTTCTAAAAAAAAGGCAATCCCAATCAAGACATAGACAAAGCCAACACAGGTTTTGACAGGATTGGGTAAGGGTTTCCGAATGACGAACAATTGGAAACCGATAATGATAGCCGCAATCGGCAACACGTCTTTGCAAGTTTCTACTAAAACCTGCGCAAAATGAGCAAACCATGAGTTCATTGTATTATCCCATACAGCATCACAAATACCATCGGCGTTAAAGAAGCAAAGGCAATTAAACCAAATCCATCAATCATTGGATTACGTCCCCGAATAGCCGTTGCCAGTCCAATGCCTAGCGCGGCAACCAGCGGTACAGTAATCGTAGAAGTGGTCACGCCCCCCGAATCATAAGCAATACCAATAATTTCAGGCGGTGCAAACGGGGTAATAATTAACACACCGACATAACCACAGATAATTAGATAGTGTAACGACCAGCCGCGTAAAATTCGCAGCACCCCGACTAAAATAGCAAAACCCACCGAAAATGCGACGGTTAAGCGCAAACCTTGTGCATACTGAGCTTGTGCCGCTGCACTATCAGCGATAATGTGTCCTTTTCGCGCAATGCTCGCTGCTTGGTCAGCAATGGCAATCAGTGCAGGTTCTGCAACGGTTGTGCCAAAACCTAAACAAAAGGCAAAAATCAACAGCCACGCGACACTGCCTTTTTTCGCAAACGCATAAGCCATTGATTCACCAATGGGAAATAACCCTTGTTCTAAACCTTGCACAAACAAAGTCAAGCCCAGCACCACAAAAAGCGTTCCCACGATTAAATTGCCCGCATCAGGCAAGGGCTGTTTAATCACCAATACTTGAAATACAATTACCACGGCTAAAATGGGGGCAAGGTCAAAAAAGCTAGCGAGTAATTGTTGCATAAAGCGATTTTTAAAAAATGACATTTTGACTCCCAGTTGGCAAGATTATTGCGTAATTAAAATAGTCTGTGCTAAATAGAGAAGTATTTAACACAGTAATTTTTTTAATAACTATCCTAACATGATAATATCATGCCATATTTAATGGTGAAACAAGGTAAATAATGAAAGCAAATATAGGTTTAATTGGGTTGGCGGTGATGGGACAAAATTTAGTTCTTAATATGAATGACCACGGCTTTAAAGTGGCGGTACACAATCGCGGCAAAGATAAAATAGATGATTTTTTGCACGATGCCGCCAAAGGCACACAGGTTGTGGGCGCGTACAGCTTAGAAGAATTAGTCAATGCCTTGGAAACGCCACGCAAAATCATGTTGATGGTAAAAGCCGGCGAAGTGGTTGATATGTATATCGACAAGTTAGTCCCGCTACTATCAGCAGGTGACATCATTATTGATGGCGGTAATTCATTGTACACTGACAGCAACCGTCGCACCGATGCGTTGCAAGAAAAAGGGATTTTATTTATTGGCTCAGGCGTGTCAGGCGGTGAAGAGGGCGCGCGAAATGGCCCGTCAATTATGCCAGGTGGCAATCCTTTAGCTTGGGCAGCGGTAAAACCGATTTTTCAAGCCATCAGTGCGAAAGTCGATGGTCGTCCATGTTGCGAATGGGTGGGCGAACAAGGGGCAGGGCATTATGTCAAAATGGTGCATAACGGCATTGAATACGGCGATATGCAGTTAATTTGTGAAGCCTATCAATTGCTTTCAGAAGGCTTGGGGTTAAATGCCGAAGAAATGCAAGTGGTTTTTGCGCAATGGAATCAAGGCAAACTCAGCTCTTATCTGATTGAAATTACAGCCAATATTTTGGCTTATAAAGATGAAGACGGCGCACCGTTGGTAGACAAAATTCTGGATACCGCAGGACAAAAAGGCACGGGAAAATGGACAGCGATTAACGCGCTGGATTTAGGAATGCCGTTGACGTTGATTGCAGAATCGGTTTTTGCCCGTTGTTTATCGGCACAAAAAGATGAACGTGTTAAAGCGGCAGGGATTTTACCCAAACGCAACACGACTTTTTCAGGCGACAAACAAGCGATGATTGATGCGATTGGTGATGCACTGTATGCGGCAAAAATCATTTCTTATGCGCAAGGCTTTCGCTTATTAAAAGAAGCGGCACAGGAATTTGATTGGAATTTACACTACGGTGACATTGCCTTAATGTGGCGCGGCGGCTGTATTATTCGTAGTCAATTCTTAGGCGATATTAAAGCCGCCTATGATACTGACCCTGACTTGGATAATTTATTATTAGCCGATTTTTTCCTGAATGCGATGCAACAGGCGGACGCAGGTTGGCGCAAAGCGATTATTTTAGGCGTGGAGTTAGGCATTGCTACCCCTGCCTTTTCTTCCGCATTGGCTTATTTTGATGGCTATCGCACTGCGCGGTTGCCTGCCAATTTATTACAAGCGCAACGTGATTATTTTGGTGCGCACACTTATGAACGGTTAGACAAGCCTAAGGGTGAGTTTTTTCACACTGATTGGACAGGTCACGGCGGTAAAACAGCCTCAACAACGTATAATGCCTAAATCAGGTCTGTAGAAACATAGTCAGTAATCGAAAGTTATAAATCCCCCTAGCCCCCTTTAAAAAGGGGGAACGCCCTTCTTTACAAAAGGAGGGTATTTAAAATCCATCCCAGCCCTCCTTTATAAAAGGAGGGTGTTTATTCATCTGTTAATTGCATTTTTTAAGGCAATCAAAAAACCCAACCCTAAAAAAGCCCCGGGTGGCAAAATAGCCAACAACATCCCGTGATAATCTTCTATCAAGGTGATTTGCCAATTTTTTGCGGATGCACCAAACAACAATTCGGCATGAGAAAACAACGTGCCAGAGCCTAAACTTTCCCGCAGTCCCCCCAGCAGTAATAAGGCTAAGGTAAAACCCAATCCCATTGCCGCACCATCTTGCCAGGCTTTGGCAGGACTGTTTTTCATGGCAAACACTTCGGCACGTCCGATAATCGCGCAATTGGTGACAATTAACGGGATGAAAATTCCTAACATCTTGTAAAGCTCATAAAACCACGCTTTCATCAGCAATTCCACCACCGTCACAAGACAGGCGATGATTAACACAAAAATCGGCAAGCGGATTTCTGTAGGAATCCAGTGCCGCAAACTTGCCACGATGACATTAGAAGCCATTAGCGTTAGTGTGGTGGCAATTCCCAACCCTAAACTATTAATCACCGTATTAGTCACCGCTAACAGTGGACACAGCCCCAGCAACGCCACCAACGCTTGATTATTGTGCCAAAGTCCGTTGTTAATAATTGCCCAATCCGCCTTTATTTTCATCTGTTGTCTTCTGTAAAATAGTTCTGTTGCACCCTCAATCCCCGTTATCATAACAAGCAGAGCGCGATTTTGTCGCTACACATCAATCCTGTTTACAAAAACTTTAACCCGAGGTTGTAATGCCGCAAGAAATTGATACTCAGCAGTTAAGCCCCCTGCAACGAATTATTTTAACCTCCAACGGCACGGTGACACGGCTGTTGGAAAACTTAGTGGGCGAATCTTTAAAAGTCATTAAGCTGTATGAAAATCTCAGTCCTCATAGCGAAGCTATTGCCTATTTAGATTTGCCCGCCCAGCAAGCAATTATTCAACGTGAAATTTGTTTGCAAGGTGAAACAACAGGGACAAACTGGCTGTATGCAAACTCATTGATTGTGCCAGACCGTTTAGAACCTTCATTTCGAGAGGATTTATTAGAATCACAGATTCCGATTGGCAGTTTATGGTCTAAATATCGGGTGGAAACGTTTAAGGAAATTTTGCCACCGTTTCAAGAAGTGGCGGGCAAATTAGCCGTGCATTTTTCCATGTTACCCGAACAACTTTTATTGGGACGCACTTATCGAGTTTTTTCGCAACAGCAGCCTGTGATGATGCTCACTGAAAAATTTCCTGCCCATTATTTTATGACAATGCCGAATTAAAAAATAACCTGCTGCTTTAATTTACGTTACAGCAACGGGCTATAGTAAAATGTAGCCATTTTTTACCTCAACTCTTCACACTACTATGACCGACACCCCTGATATTTTACAAAAAATCCTTGCCACAAAAGTGACTGAAGTTGCTAAACGCCGTGTGCGGATGCCGATTGCCACATTACAAGAGATTGCGACAGGTGTTGAACCGCCGCGTGGTTTTTGTGCGGCGTTACAAAGCAAAGTGGCGGCAAAAAAACCTGCCATTATCGCGGAAATCAAAAAAGCCTCCCCCAGCAAAGGGGTAATTCGGGAGGATTTTCAACCTATCCTGATTGGGCAAGATTATGCAATGAATGGTGCAACCTGTTTGTCAGTGTTGACCGACAAGGATTATTTTCAAGGGTCAGAAGCGGCTTTACAGATGGTGCGGGAACGCTGTCCTTTGCCTGTATTGCGCAAAGATTTTATGATAGACCCGTATCAAATTTACGAATCGCGGGCGTTAGGAGCGGATTGTATTTTGTTGATTGTTGCCGCTTTGGTGGATAGTCAAATGCAGGAATTGGCTCTGTTAGCCAAAAGTTTAGGGATGGATGTGTTGGTTGAAGTCCATGATGCCGACGAATTACAACGGGCGTTGCAATTAGAAACCCCGCTGATTGGGATTAATAACCGCAATTTGCGCACCTTTGACACGCATTTACAAACAACCCTCACGTTACAGACGCAAGTGCCAGCGGGTCGGTTGATTATTACCGAAAGTGGTATTCACACCAAAGAAGACGTGCAGCTTATGCTAGAGAATGGCATTTATACGTTTTTAATTGGTGAGGCGTTTATGCGGGCAGAACATCCTGGACAGAAAATGCACGAATTATTTTTTTTATAAAATCCTCCGTTGTCTGTAAAAGCCGCCTCTTTCATTGGAAAGGGGCGATGAATTAACAGGAACTCCTGATTATTTAATCGCGAATTCATACAATTAAGTGCAACACCTCGAAAGTGGTTAGATGGTATAGTTTCCATCGACAAAAAAGAACCTAGCGAGGCACAACGTGACCATCTAACCCAAGAAAAATGATACTTTATAGCCTTTAAAATAAATATGCTATGCGCTTGTTTTTAAAGAAAATTTTGCTAACACACATTGTGTTAGCTTATTTAAAAAATAAAACAGAGTGTTTTTTCTTAACTATCAAACTCAGGTTAAATCATTGCGAACGCGCTAAATTATTACAAATGGCAACCGTAGAACTGGCTTGATTTAAGGTATAAAAATGTAATCCAGGTGCGCCATCATCGAGTAATCGTTGACACAATTGTGAAACCACCTCAATCCCAAACGCGCAAATTGCCGCTTTATCATCCCCAAAACATTCCAAGCGTTTACGCAGCCAGCGGGGAATATCCGCGCCGCACATTTCTGAAAAACGAAACAATTGTGAGTAATTGGTAATGGGCATAATTCCTGGCACAATCGGAATGGTGATACCGTGTTTTTCGCATTGGTCTCTAAAATAAAAATAACTTTCAGGACTGTAAAAATATTGGGTAACTGCCGCATTCGCCCCCGCCTCCACTTTGCGTTTAAAGTTTTTAAAATCTTCATTGGCATTTGCAGCTTGCGGATGAACTTCAGGATAAGCTGCAACGTGAATTTGAAAAAAATCACCTGTTTCTTGCCGAATAAAGTCAACTAATTCATTGGCATAGCGAAATTTTCCTGTTGACATCATCCCAGAGGGTAAATCGCCACGCAAAGCCACAATTTTACGAATATCGTGTGCTTGATAGGCTTGCAAAATTTCTTTGATGCTTTCTTCGGTTGCGGCAACGCAAGATAAATGCGGCGCGGCGGCAATCCCTGCTTGTTGAATTTTTACCACCGTTTCATAGGTTTTATCACGGGTTGAACCACCAGCCCCAAACGTGACGGAAAAAAAATCAGGCTGCAATTGAATCAGTTGTTGATGCACATTCGCTAAACTGATTACCCCCTCTTCTGTTTTTGGGGGGTAAAATTCAAAGCTAAATAAGGGGAAGGTTGATTTTTCTGACATGATAGACTCGTAAAATAATAAAAATAGAGGGATGATTGTTTTAAAACTATCAACTTGGCACGGCAATACTGGCAACCAATTCTTGCACTAAGGTGGTCGCTTTTAAACCTGCAAAGGTACTGTTTGCCTCAAGACTTAAGCGATGGGCAATCACAGGCACGGCTAATTCCTGAATCACATCGGGTGTGACAAATTCATAGCCATCAATCAGTGCCAAGGCTTGCGCACATTTCATTAACATCAGTGAAGCTCGCGGACTGGCTCCTAAGTTGACTTCTTTTAATTGCCTCGTACTGGCAACAAGCTCAACAATATAGTGTTTCAATTCTTCACTAATTCGCACTTGTTTGACTTGCTGTTGCAAAGTGATTAATTGCGCAAAACTGATACAAGGTTGCAAATGTGTTAAAGGATGGGCGTGACCTTGCGCAGTTAACATCGCCACTTCTTGGGCGTGTGACACATAACCTAAACTAAATTTCATCGCAAAGCGGTCAAGCTGGGCTTCTGGCAAGGGATAAGTACCGTGAAATTCCACAGGATTTTGCGTAGCAATCACAAAAAATGGCTCGGGCAGTTGCCGAATTTGCCGCTCAATGCTGACTTGATTTTCTGCCATTGCTTCGAGCAATGCCGACTGCGTGCGCGGGGAAGCGCGATTAATTTCATCGGCAAGCAAAATATGACAAAAAATAGCCCCTTGTTCAAATCGAAAAACGTGCTGCTGCGGGTCAAAGATAGAAAAGCCTAAAATATCAGCGGGTAATAAATCGGGGGTAAACTGAATCCGTTGAAATTGCGCTTCACAGGAAACCGCCAATGCTTTAGCTAAGGTGGTTTTTCCTGTTCCTGGGACATCTTCTAATAAAACATGACCCCCACAGCTAAAAGCCGCTAACAGCCACTGTAAAGTACGCACCTCGCCTAGCATGACTTGCGCTAAGTTGTGGGTTAATTTTTCACAAATTTCTTGGGCTTGCACAAAGGCAGGCGAGAGAGATGGTCGATTCAAAATTGATTTCAAGTGAATGTGAGAAGTTAAGTCAGGAGTCAAAATTTGGCAAAGGCTATGTTGCACGCGCACCAAAAATGGCACTGCCAATCCGAACGTGTGTTGCGCCTTCTTCAATGGCAATTTCAAAATCACCGCTCATCCCCATCGACAATTGAGAGGCGTTTATTTCTGGCAATCGGACATGCAAACAGCGCGAAAGGGCGGCTATCTTTTTAAAAATACTCCGCAAACTTTGTTCATTTGCATCAAAAGGAGCCATTGTCATTAAGCCTAATAAGTCTAATTGCGGCAATTGATGCACGGCTTTGATTACCTCAATTAGGGCTTCAAGCTGTGATGTGTCCTGTTGCCAATTCTGACAAGCAAAACCACTTTTGCTTTCTTCACCCGATACATTGACTTGAATAAACACAGGCAACGTCCGCTGTTGTTCAACCAGTTTCGCCGATAAGCTTTGCGCGATTTTAAGCCTATCAAGCGCATGAAAATAATGGGCATATTGCGCCACCGTTTTACTTTGCCGGCTTTGTAGATGACCAATAAAATGCCATTTTAAATCGCTTAAATGGCTTAATGCTTGGGCTTTTTTTTCCAATTCTTCGCTACGATTTTCACCAAAATGACGGACTCCCGCTTCATACGCATTGATAATATCTGCTAGCGGTTTTTGTTTGCTAACGGCAATTAGCCTAATCTCATCGCCAGTTCGTCCTGAGCGTTGCGCTGCTTGTTCAATACGCGCTAAAGTAGCTTGTATGGTTTGAAAACTTACCACAAAATATCTCCTAAAATAGTAAATTATCCTTTTGACAGCTAGGTTTTAAGGATTTACCGTGAAACAAATGAAAAATAAAAACCTTCTGCACTGAAATTACTTTATGGTTATCCTATTTTAGATGGCTTTAAAATAACAGTAAACGTTCAAACTATTCAGGGGTTGAATTATCAACCAACAAGGATTTTTTCTTGGGCGGTATTTTTTTCCACAAGCCGCCAGTAGAAAAACAACCCCAGCCCCATTTTAGCCAATTCAGTAATGATGCGGCGAGCCACAACGACCACAGCAACATTAATACTCGATAGCCCATTAAAGGCAACATTATCACGGTTGCCGTTGGTAATTGTGCCGCACTGCGGTCTTGATACCAATGTAAATTAAACGCATCCGATTGATTGCCGATAATTTGCATATCAGGCGATTCCAATAGCCCATGATGCACGGCGGTATACAGCAATATCAAAGCATAGACGGTTAAAAAACCTAAGCCAAGCTGCATCACATTAAAATAAAAACCCTCCAATGTTTGCTGTGTGGTGCGCAGTCCTAAGGCGATTAACCAGGCGATGACAATGAGTGCAAACAACAGCGGAATTTGACTCAAGCCAATCAGCAACAAAAACCATTGCCAGTGTTTTAAGGGGGTCAATTGAATTTTCCCCAAACCCATTGCCGCAAATGCCAGCACAATTAGCACTCCCCAAAACAACACCGCAGGCCCAAAACGCGAGCCTGCGGTGAATAAAACCCAGCGGTCCTGCCCTAAATGCAGGCTAAGTTGGCTATTGACGCTATCTATCCCTAAATTAACCACAGGGGTTTGCAAAAAAGTGGCTTGATTTTGCATCGCTAACCAATTAATCGCGATAGATTGTGAACCGGGTTTTATCGGCAAAGTGACTTGATTTTGCTTTTGCCGAATCGGTTGGGTTATTCCGTCAATGTGTACCGATTGCAGCTGGGCATTTTTGGGCAATAAGATAGCGTGTTGCGTACCTTTAGAGCTACGAATCGCTAACACTAAGCTCGCTTCTTGTGAACGTTTCCCAGGGGTTAATTCTAAATGGCTACTGTCAATTGTCAGGGTACGCCCGTTAATCGAAACTGGACGGCTGATAGTTAATAGCACTTTTTCACCTGCCCAAGGTCGCCATTCGGGTAACCAGTGACCTTCTGCGTTTTGATGATGCACCACTGAAATCCCTGTGCTTTGTAAATGCCAAATCGGACTGACATCGGCTCGCCATATTTCTGTCCAATGCGGCGTTTTAGTTGCAAGCAGTTCTATCTGTACCGATTTTTCCAAAACCGATTCCCATTGTAAACTCTCATCATTGGCAGACATGGTGACTTGCACTTTGCCATTTTTCACCCGCACATCAGGCGTTGTGACCGACTCGCCTTTTAACAGGGGGAATTCTAATAAAACAGGAACATCAGAGCCGATGCGCCGCTCAACTTTGGTGGTCAATCGCCAATCCAATCCCAGTTCTAAAGTCCGTTCTATCTGAATAAAAGCAGGTAATGCACTTTGCTCTAAAGTTTGGTTGCTACTCTGTTGTACCGCCGTTTGAATGCGGTTAAATTGCAGTTGGTCGGTGACTTCACCATTTTCTAAAACCCCTTCAATTGACCAGCCAACGGCTTCTGTGCTGACATAGTGCGGTTTTAAAGGCAATGGCAAGGTAAATTTATTTTGTGCAGGCGTGATGCCAGACAGCACGACCTGATGTTCACCCGTGGCAACCACCAGTAATAATGCCCCCTCATCGGTACGACGCATTGCAGTAGCAATTTTTCCATCAATTGTCACTTGATTAGGCAACCATTCCTTATACAAAGCAGGCAATGGCAACGCGCTGGTTTGTTGTGCATGAACTTGTAACGTCAAGGTCAATTTTTCAGGTGTCATTGTCACGGTCATGCGCGGAATTTGCACACATTGCGGCACACAATCGGGGGCTTCTAGTAAGCGCGCTTTCAGGGTTTCTAACACTTCAGGCGGAGGAAAATCGGCATAGGCTTGTTTGCTCGGTAGACCCGTTAAAGGAATGATTAACAACCATGCCGTAAAGGGCAGATAGGTTTTCCAACCCCGCATTTTAGCTTCCCAACCCAATAAGAGAAAAGACAAAACAACCACAGTAATGGCACGGCTAAAATTAAGCAGCATCGTGAGAAAAGGACTGGCATACCACAAGCTGATGCGTTGAGAGCTATCAACCGCGCCATTCCAGGATAACTGCACTTCATTCCATTGCCATTGCGGTGAACCCAATCCTGTTGGCACATTGGCATTGGGGTCAATTTGCTTAAAGTTAGCGGACTGTTGCTGGTAGGCATTCATAGAACCCCCGCTTATCGCCCGCTTTTTTGCATAAACAGCTGCGGCATTAGCTTTTGTTTTTGCCTCTATTTCAACTTTTGCTTTTGCAGCTGCATCAGCTTTTGCTTTTAAAGCCACAACTGGACTGGCTTCGGGAGCTATATTTTCAGAAACAGCTTGCTCTTCATTTTTCAACTCCTGTTCCATCAAGGCTATTTTTTTATCTTTTAGGCTCAACAGTTTTTCCATGGCTGTCATTTGATCGCCCTGTTTTTGCAAGAGTATTTCAGTATCAGACTTGTTAGTCATACCCGAATCAGCGTTGTCTTCTTCATCTACCAATTCAGTTGCTATCTCCATAGGTTCTGGCATAGGCTGTTCCACAGGCTGTGCTGCCGGTTGTTCTACGGGATTGACAATTTGTTGCCACGGTTTTTCCAGTTGTGGATACAAGCCAATTCGCACTTGTGCGACTAAAAAAGGCAATACAATGAATGCCAAACTGAGCCAGCACAGATTGCGATACCATTGCATTAACGTAAAAAATTTACTTTCTGGTAACACCCGCAACAAAGCAAGGGCGGCAATCAGATTAATCCAAATTAATTGTGGCGCGTCGGGTTCATGCCAAATCAGCATCAAGGTGAACAATGCAAAACCACCCCAGTAAGGATGCCAAAGTTTTCCAACCGCTAAGGAAATAATCAGTACCAAAAATAAATCCAACAGTGTCCAATTAGAAAGCCAGCAATCTGGGTCATTATCCACGCCAGTCACGGCTAATAACCGCCAGCCGGGTGGCAAGCGTAAGGTAGTATTAACTTGGTGAAAACGTTGTTCCCAGCCCACCGCATTAAGATTGCCGATTGAGCCTGTTAAACGACTGTCAGCTTTTAAATCCAATTGCCCTTGCCGTACTTCAACCCCCAATTCTTTGCTGTTGGGTAAATGGGTAATTAACTGACTGTCACCGTTGAGTTTTACCTGACCTACCTGCATTTCAGGTAGTGCGTTTAATCGCCACCCGTTAGTCATTTTGCCGTTGATTTGATCTTGTACGGTATAGCCTGTGCCTGAAAAATCCAGCCATAGTTGTCGATTTAAGGTTAATTGATTCGGTTGAGGTTCTGGGTCGCCCCGCCGAATTTCCTTAAACACCATTTGTTCACCTTGCTTAATTTGATAAGCTGGCAGTTTTTTCCACGCCTCAGGCAAATTAGTTTGACTTGGGTCAATCGCAGGCAAGCTGTCAATTTCCACTAAGCGCAACGCAGGACGGGCATTGAAGACCCAAATTTCTGAATTGACCCAACTGGCATCGTGAAAAGTTAAGCCCACTGCGGTCAGTGGTTTAGGATGACGTGCCAGTAATTCCAGATGCCAACGCCCTGCTCGCACTTGCAAAGTCAGGCTGCCATTGGCTTCAATTCGTGCAGGCAACGGGCTTTGTAATTTAATGGGGATAAAGTTGGCTAATAAAGCGTGTGGCAATTTTATCTCACGCTGTTGTCCTGAGACTTCCAATTCTAAAAAAGTGACCACTTGCAGAGGCACATTGTCATCAATCTGGCGAAAAACTTGTAAATCCAATTTATTTTCCAAAAGTTGAGGCTTTTTTTCACCCACATCACTTTCTTTTAACCATAATGAGCCTTCTTTGATGGCAGGAAAAGCGACCTGTTTGCCATTAATGGTTAAATCAATCAGTCCTGTTTCTTCAGGGATAGTCAAATTTTCAGGAATGTTATCCCATAAAAACTGCCCTTTTAATTGATGCGTTCCTGCGGGTAATTTTACCATGGGTGTGTCATCCTTATTCATCACCAACACCGCGTTATTATTCAGCGTGACATTTAACGGCCAATGTTTTTCATCGCCGGGTAAGGCAACCCACCCTTCCCTGTAAAGTTGCCAGGTGCTGGTAAACTGCCCTTGTTGGTTAGATAACGCTAAGTTTAAATGCCCTGACCAAGTGCATTGTTTGTCTTGTTGATCAGCCAGTGGGCAACCATAATCCTGTTCATCGGCTAAAACCCAATGAATCCAGGGTTGCAAGGGTTGTGGGACTTTTTCAGGGCTTAATGGCACGGCAAATGCGCGTGTTAAACACAGTAAACTCAGGAATAATAGTCTTGCAAAATAACACATAACTTAATGCCTAACAGTGTGAATAATAAGAAGTTTTAATTTATACAGTGACTAGAATCGGATGTAAAGATGTGATTGAAATTTTTTATTTACCCGTGTTGATGCGCTTTAAGGTTTATACAAAAAATCAGGTAAAAAACCTATTTTTAAGGGATATAACCTAGTTTTTAAGAATAGATGCTTTCTTATTTTTATAATACGTTGTTTTTAAAAACTTATTCAAATGGCATATAATCTGCTTATATCTTTGCTAGCTTTAAAAACCAAACTATCATCCAGCCTAATCACACTAATTTTGAGAGTGAGTTATTGTCAAATATGTTGAATTTACGCTTAGAGGAAATTGTAGTTGTTGCTTGTTTTACACTACTGCATCTTGGGCTGTATCAATACACTGCGCATTTGCCCCCGCCGAAAATTAAAGCTGTTCCCATTAAAGTTGAGTTTATTCATCCTAAACCTAAGCCTATTCCAAAACCTGAGCCGAAGGTGGAACAACCAAAACCTAAGTTAATTGACGCGCCGCCTAAGCCAAAAGAGCCACCGAAAAAGCCTAAAGTGATTAAGCCTAAGGTGAAGCCGAAAAAAGTGCATAAAAAGCCTGAGGTTAAAAAGGTCGTTTATAAACCAAGGTTGCAGCAACACAGTGCTATTAAGGTTCATGCCGAAGAAGTGGTGATAAAGGAAGTGGTCGAACACGCTCAACCAATCAGTGAGCCTGTGGTGAAAAAACCAGACCCCAAACCAAAACCTGTCGAAAAAGAAGAGCCGCGTGAGCGAGAAGAGCCGCGTGAACGAGAAGAACCGCCTGAACCTAAACACGCCCCTGTAATTACCAAAGTCACAGGAATTGGCAGCTGTAGTTCTACGCTAAACGATTATCCTTCAGCAGCACGCGAAGAAGGGCTAGAAGGCACCGTAAAAGTAAAAGTAAGCGTTTCTGCCAGTGGTAATGTCAGCAGTGCCAGTATTGTTAAAAGTAGTGGACATGGCATTTTAGACCAAAGTGTTTTATCCAATGTGTATGGCTGTCATTTTGAACCTGCGGAAAAAGACGGCGTGCCTATTTCGAGCAAGGTGGTTATTCCCGTTCGTTTTAGATTAAATTAATTAATTATCGTTTATTGATAAACAAAAAGGAGTATTGCGTAATATGTTTACCATGTCATCATCTCTTGCGGTCAATGTCGCATTGTGGTTATTAATTGTATTTTCCATTGTCACTTGGAGCATTATTGTTATTAAAGTGATTAATATTTGGAAACGTGGAATTAATAATGCAAAATACAACACTGAGTTTTGGAATGCTCCCAATTTAGCACAGGCAATTAAAATAGATATTCCTTGTCCAATGGGGCGCATTACTCACGAAGGGGTAAAATTTTTACAGCAAGATTGCTCTGATTCTGCTGAAAAGAATTTATTTCATGCAGGCAGCAAGCAAGATATATTAGAACGGTGTTTGCGGTTGGAAATTCAACAAGAACGGCATGAATTAGAACGGGGCTTAACCGTTTTAGCCAGCGTAGGTAGTACCGCCCCGTTTATTGGTTTATTCGGCACGGTATTAGGGATTATGCACGCCTTGCAAGAAATTACTGCCAAGCATTCTGCCAGTGTTGATGCGGTGGCAGGGCCTGTCGGTGAAACTTTAATTGCCACCGCTATCGGAATTGCTGTCGCGATTCCCGCTGTATTAGCGTATAACTTTTTTCTGCGTAAAGTTAAATTATGTGAAGCAGAATTAGAAAATTTCTCAAATGATTTTTTAAGGCTGGCAATTCAAGCCGACTTTAAAATTGCAACAGGAGATAAAAATGGCATTTAGCAATAAAAGCGATGATTCGGCCATGAGCGAAATCAACGTCACGCCTTTAGTCGATGTGATGTTGGTTTTATTAATTATTTTTATTGTCACCGCGCCGTTAATCACCCAATCCATTACGGTTAATTTACCTGAAACGCAAAAAGATTTAACTATTGTCGATACGCCTGAAAATCATATTGTTAATATTGAGTTAACCTTAGGAGGGCAATTAACGATTGCGAAAAAAGAAGAGAAACAGATTTTTAAAGCGACCGAAAAAGACAAAATCACCCAAACGTTCAAAACATTGTTAGAAAAAGATAAAGATGTGATTTTGGTTTTCAGTGCGGATGATAAAGCCCCGCATGGCGATGTGATGAAAATTATGCAGCAAGCGGAAAATGTAGGGATTTTGAAAATTTCATTTTTGACGATGGAAGAGCATCCCTAATCTATACAACAGTGAATGCTGCGTTGAAAGCTTGTGTCATAACGAGCTTGCAGCAGCACTGGTGTCTTATAGTTCAGTGGCACTCTACCGTGCGTTTGCCGTGTTCTGTTTTTAAAGAAAAACTTTGTCGGATTAAGTCAGTAATTTTATTTTATCAACTGTAATTTGCACGTTTCTAAAATAGAAATCAATACATTAAACAAGTTGTCTAATTCTTCAATTAAAAATTTCTACGCTTCTTTTAAAACAGGATAAATTAAGTTTTCACAAATAGCAGCTTCTGAAACGTTGTATGCCACTTCTTTAAGAGTAAAGAAAATGTCTTGTCGCACGGATTCATTGAGTGTTGCGGTTTTAATAATTTCAAAATCATCTTTTTTGTAATGAATTTGATAATGTTTTAAAACGGCTGCCAGCGATTTAAATTGATTGGTAAATGCCATATTATTCTCCAGTTTGTTTTTTGGAGTTCAAAGTCGCGACTTTGAACTCCGTTACTCTCCAATTTACGAATTAATAAAATTCATTGCCATTTTTTCATTTGTTTCAATGGCGGTTTTTAATAAGCGTTCACTTGTCGCTTTTTAAAAAAAACTTTGTTTAACTAAATCGGCGATTTGTATTTACTTTTCGGATGAAGAATTAACTGAATACTCAAATATAGCTTTTGCAACAAATTCAGCTAATTTAACTGGAACAGCATTTCCAATCATTTGTTCTAAATCAGATTTTGCCATATCTATCCATTTGAAGTATTTAGGGAAAGTTTGTAAATAACTCCTTTCTATAGTTGTCAATGGGCGCAATTGTGTAAAATCCTTCAGCGTATCTCCTTCGTGAAATTGATATGTTTTCGGAATAGGTCTATTGACCCCCCTAATAGTAGGACTTGGTTCGTAAATACTAAAAACAGCTCGACGTGCATAACTTCTGGGATGTCGATAGTAATGTTCTATACCTAAAGAATTACCTAAATAATCAAAAACAGTAGTTGGTTTATTAGATATACTTTTGTTTAAATAAGACTCCAGTGCATTGTCTTGCCCATTTAAAACACCAATTAAAAAGAATCGTTTTCGTGATTGAGGAACTCCACAAAGACTAGCATTTAAAATTTTTGAGGTTAATCCATAATGACTTTCTTTAAAAATATCTATCGCTTTTCTTAGTGTTTTTGTTGTTGTAATTCTATTTACATTTTCCATTACAAAATATTTTGGTTTCAATTTTGAAATAATTTCTGCAAACTTTATAGTTAAATCAGCACGGCTATGTTCATTCATTTTTCCTGCACTTGAAAAATCTTGGCAAGGAGGACCTCCAATAATCATATCTGGGACGTAATTTTGAAAAACAGAAAAATCCTCAATATCAGCTATGTTGATGTTAAAAACAGGATGTGAAAAGTTTTTTTTATAAACATTTATAGCAGATTGCCAATTATCAAATCCTGCACTTATTTCAAATCCTGCATTTTGAAACCCTAATGACAAACCACCACAACCAGCAAATAAATCTATTATTTTCATATTTTAATTAAATAAGTCGGAAGAATTATAAATGATAGCATCAAACCGTCTTTCGGGACTGAGTAGCAAATGACCATTTCCTAATATAATATTTTTAATTTCGTCTTTTGTAATTCTAGGTTTTGTAAGTTCTGCACACGTCATAAAAGGATGTGATACTTTTCCACTTACTGCAAATGCTTTGTCATTTTTGGTATTGTAGGAAAGTTCATCAATAATTTTTGTGTGATGGATTTTTTCAGTATTGCTGAAATCTAAAAGCATTTTTAAGAGCCAAATAACAGAGCGTAACTGTCTGGTAATTTTATTTTCACTTCTTAATTCCTTGATTGCTACATTTAAAAATAACCTTGTGAAAGAAAAATTACTCCATACAAAAATATCTAAACAGTTATTTTCTAATTGTGATGACTTCCCTATTGTTTTCCAAATTGGTTGCATAATTAATGGTTCTTGTTTATCAAGATTGGCGAGTAAAACTTTGTCAAGAACGGCAATCATTTTTGGAATATACGGCATCACTTCCCTACCGTCGGTCCAATCTTTGATTTCATTAAAATCAGTTCCTAATAAATTTTTTAAATTATTAGTGTTGAGGCGATAATTCATAGCAATACTTGATGCTAGATAAACAATACTATCAGGTCGAATTACTATTTCAGAACCAAATTTATTATCTGCTAAGTCACAAGTTGCATTATCAGGTAATGCTGTTAATTTAATTTCTAAACCTCGTAAACAGCAGGATGACTTAATATCTTGTATTACCAAATCAATTCTTGGAAGATTACCAATGACCAGTTGTTGATATGGTGTGTAATCACTTTCAAAAGCAAAAAATAAATCTTCAGATGCTGGGTTAATACCAAAAAGTTGTTCTGTGGAAATAATGGAATGTGTAATTTTTAAATGATTATCCAATTTTAAATATACAGGAGCAAGATTTTGACTAGCCATATAACAAGCTAATGCTGTAGGAAATGAAGAATTAAATTGATTTTTACCCCAAGTATCCTTTTGAGTAAAATCTCGATTTGATTGGTTAATTCCAAATAGTGCAGGTTTTTGTATTTTAGAACAGTTAATCATATTTAATTTTTTTGTTAAAAGTTGTTGATTAAGTATTTGGGTGGCTAATTCAGTCACCATTGGAACACAAACAGAATTGCCAATTTGTTTATAGGCTTCAGATTTATTGTCAGATATTTTAAAATTCTCTGGAAATCCCATAATTCGGTAGCATTCTTTGATGGTTAATTTTCTTACTGCATCTTTATTGGGAAGATAAATAAAAAAGCGTCCTGATGATTCTTGAGATGGCAATGTCGGGTGAGTTCCTTTCACAGAATAAATACGGTTAGGTTGTTTATGCACACGCGATAAATGTTCTGTATTCTTTCTAACCCCTGCCTTTCTGATGGCTTTATTTCGATAACCGACAAAAATTAGTCCAGATTCTTTTTGTGTAACAGGATTTTCAATTAAAGTGTATTCATCGTTATTTAAAAATTCAAAATCGCCGTTGTCATTATCTAAAAAACTTTCGAGTGCTTTTGTGTTAGTGAAACGACACTTTGAAAAATTAAATGGTTTTGCTTTAGTTGCAAAAATAATAATGCGCTCTCGATTTTGCGGCATTCCAAAATTTTTAGCATTTAAGAGCTTTGTTGTGACGTGATAGCCTAATTCTTCCAAAGAATTTAAAATGACGGTTAATGTATTGCCTTTGTCGTGATGAATAAGATGTTTTACATTTTCTAATAAAACAACTTTGGGTTGTTTGGCATTAATAATTTCACAGATATGAAAAAATAATGTCCCGCGCGTGTCTTCAAAGCCTCTTTTTTTACCGCAAATACTAAACGGCTGACAAGGAAATCCTGCTGTTAATACATCATGGTCAGGAATAGCATTGAGCGGTATTTTTGTCACATCGCATAAAGGTATGTCTCCAAAGTTTTTCTGGTAAATTGTTTTGCAATAGTTATTTATTTCCGAAGACATCACCCATTTAAAACCCGCTTTTTCAAAGCCAATTCTAAACCCACCAATACCTGAAAATAAATCAACAAAAGTAAATTGATTGTTCATGCTATTAAATTAATAAGTGTGATAACAAAATTAAGGCGTTACTTTTTTTACCTTACACTAAACACACAATATAAGGCGTGGCTTTATCGCGTACCTGTTTGATAATAATGCTGTTTTCTAACGCTTGAATTTGTACATCACTAAATTGCGTGAGTTTATAAGCGGAATCTTTCAGGAGGGTTTGAAGCTCAAGTGTGCAGGTCATAATAAAAGCATTTTTTGTTAAAAACGGAAGCACCGATTATAAGGGCTAACTTAACAAGGATGTCAATTCAGCGTGAAAACAGAACCTCCCGCCACGCTATTTGCCCCTAATTTATCGCACTCATCCCCTAAAAAACGTTACTATGTTGAGTTTTCTTAGCTAGAAAACAGGAGATAATCATGTGTCGTTTATTTTTAATCGTTCTGCTCTCACTCTCAGCCGTTTGTTATGCTGACGAAGACCCCATTCCCAAAGACTTAAGCCCCGTCCCTGAGCCACCTGAATTGCCCAAAAAAGTGCAGGATGATGAGCCGATGGAGCCTGACATTACCATTATTCGCAAAGGCAAAAAAACCATTCAAGAATATCGCCGTGCGGGGTTGCTGTATATGGTTAAAGTGATTCCTGATGTCGGGCCGCCGTACTATTTTTTTGATACCAATGGCGATGGCAAAATGGACGTGCGCAGCAATGGCTTAGACAAAACTATCAACGTGCAGCAATGGAAAATTTTGGAGTGGGATTAGTCAGCGATGTCTGTTTATACCAAGATTGAACCAGCACAATTACAAGCATTTTTAAAGGGTTACAACATAGGAAATGCCGTTGAATTAACAGGGATTGCCGCAGGCATTGAAAACAGCAATTATGCCCTGCGCACTACACGCGGTGAGTTTATTCTCACCTTGTTTGAACACATTGCCGTGCCAGAAATTGATTATTTTTTACAACTTTTAATCACTTTGCGAGCGGGTGGATTTTTATCGCCTCAGCCCCAAGCCGATAAAACAGGGCAGTTTCGTCACACGTTAGCAGGAAAACCTGCGGTGCTGTTTGTGCGATTGGCAGGGCAATCGGTTATACACCCTTCGTTAATTCACTGTGCAGCGGTAGGAACAGCGTTAGCTCAATTGCATCGCTATTGCCAAACAATCCGCCGTTTTGCACCAACGCCTAATACGCTCACCGGTTGTTGGCAACGCTATGAAAAATTAACCACCAAACTTTCAGCGGCGGATAACGCACTGATACAAACCGAATTAGATTTTCAAACCACCGTTACACTTGCATTGCCAGAAGGCTTGATTCATGGGGATTTATTTAGAGATAACCTGCTGTTTGTCGGTGATAAACTTAGCGGTATTTTGGATTTTTACAGTACCAGCCAGGATGCGTGGTTGTTGGATATTGCCATTACCGCTAACGATTGGTGCGTAGAAAAGGGCGTTTTTAAGGTCGCTAAATTACGGCAATTGTTGGACAGTTATCAACACGAGCGTCCTTTGACGGTCAATGAACAACAAAGTCTGCTGCCGATGTTGCGCTTGAGTGCGTTACGATTTTGGCTGAGTCGCTTGGAGTATCAGTTTTTTAGTCCAAAAAGTCAGCTACCCGTTTCAAAAGACCCGCAAGTGTTTCGCGATTTATTAATTACCCATCGCAGCACGAACTTTAGCGTTTAGCCGCGATTTTCGCCTTCATCGCGGCAAGGGCTTGTTTTTGTTTTTCTGCTCGGGTGGCTTGCTGTTGACGTTCCTGTTCTAAGCGAGCAACCCGCGCCTCATAGCGTTGTT
>JFJP01037664.1_pt1 | contig 24563 bp, 22 predicted proteins | sample 431651 | NCBI WGS metagenome assembly JFJP01 (sample SAMN02602958, study PRJNA72255) | Microbial mat metagenome, whole genome shotgun sequencing project. | biome: fresh water; feature: sink hole; material: water; isolation source: purple microbial (photo- and chemosynthetic) mats found in...
AATCCCGTATGAAAGGTAACTACTTTGGAAGAACGATAATCGATTCTTCTCCTAATGATATAGATTCTCCTATTGATAATTATTGTTGGTATGAAGCACAAAAAGACCCAACTAATCTTGTCTGTAAGGGAGGACGTTGGGATTGGGCGCCAGAAGATTTTGAAAATGTAACAGAGAAGTTCCCTGTATTCATTGGAGGAAGTGGTAAAGTTCCTGAAGTCTTGGAAAGCATCGAAAAAGTTGATCCTACTGAAATTCTTTGGATTCCTAAAGACCCAACAATTTATCAGTTATTCAAAAATGATACTGTCAACGCTATAAAAAATATAGCTGGAATTCCACAGGGAGCAACCGACAGGATATTCTCTAATTTCTCTAAAATAGATCAAATTTTTATTCCTGAAATGAAAAATTTATATACTTATATAGTAGCCAATGAATCAGATAGACCAGAAGATTTAATATGGAATAAAGTTGTTGATACCTTTTTTATTCAAACGGAGAAAGGGTATAAATATTATTATAAACCTTATCTCCCAAGAGTAGTATCCATTGACCAATCCATTAGTGGAGACTTGACAGGAATAGCTATGTCCCATGTGGAAGTATATAAAAATGATGTAGGTATATTTGAACCTATTTATATACTGGATTTTACTATTGCTATTGCCCCTATGGGTGGACGAATAAATTTAGACGCAATTAAATTATTTGTTTGCGATCTAGTCTTAAAAGGAAATATAGGCATAGCTAAAGTTACCTTTGACCAATTTCAATCTGAAGCATCCATACAATATATAAAGCGGGTTCTAGGTGAAGATAAAGTAGAAAAGCTTTCTGTAGATAGGGAGATGGGGCCTTACTTATCTATGGCACAATTAGTAAATCAAAATAGAATCCGGGTTGGCAGAAATATATTCCTAAAAAATAATCTTAAATCCTTACGAATTACAAAAAGGAAAAAGAGTGAGACAACAAAAGTAGATCATACTATAGGAGATACAGGCGACTTATCTGGAGATTCAAAATGGGAAACCTCTTTAATAGGGTTTAATGCAAAAGATATTAGTGATTCCTGCTGTGCTTCCATAGAGGCTTGTAGATTATACTTATCGGATAATACAAGTGAATTATTCTCAGAGGAAGAAATAATAATTACTCCAGAAATAAAGAAAAATCGTATGCAAAATTTTATGAAAGAGCAGGGTATAGGTTAACCTACAATTTGATGAATTAATGACCCGGAGTCTTCATTATACCAAGCATCTAAACCTTCTTCCTGAAAGAGGGAAAGAGTTTCTATTAGTTCATTAAGATTTCCTGCTTTTAAAGGAGAAGTCATAAAATATTTACTGCCACCCAAGAGAAGATGACTCTTTTCTAAATCAAACATTCTTCTTTCATCATTTATAGTTTCCAAGATAATATTTTCCATAATGATCCTCTTATTTTAAGATAGTTTTATTTCGATCTGCTCCCAGTGAAATAATCTTGACAGGAACACCACAATAGTCTTCAATTAATTTGATATAGCTTTTAGCTCTTCCGGGTAAATAATCAAAGACTGAAATATTTGTTGTGTGAGATTTCCATCCTTCCATTCTCGTATATTCTGGAATAACATAATCTAAATATGTAGGGAAATATTCATGATCTTTATAAGAAGTACATACATCAATGAAATCAAAAGTATCAAGAACATCCAAATGAGTTAAAGCTAATTGGGTGACTGAATTAACCCTACAGGCATATTTTAAGGCAACTAAATCAAGTCTGCCACAGCGTCGGGGCCTACCTGTTGTTACTCCATATTCATGTCCTAACTCTCTTAAAGTATCTCCAACAGCTTGATCCTCTCCTTTAAATTCTGTAGGGAAGGGGCCATTACCCACCCGTGATGTATATGCTTTAACTACCCCTACAATTTCATTTATTTCTTTAAGCCCTAATCCAGTTCCTATACATGCTCCTGTAGCGGCAGTAGAGCATGATGTTACAAAAGGATAGGTGCCTGAATCAATATCCAATAATGCTCCTTGTGCGCCTTCCAGCAATATGGAAATTTCATTCTTTTCTGTTTTTTCTAATGTGTATATGTTTGAAAACACTTGATCCATATTTATTAGTAAGGGTAAAAATTCCTGTGTATAGGTATCCAAATAATTAATATCACTTTCTGATAAATCAAATTTAGCTTTATAATCAAGGCTCAGGTCTATCATACGGATGCCCTCTCTCGCTATTTTACTGGCATACGCAATACCTATTCCCCTCCCTGTTGTTCCTATAGGGTATTTTCGCGCTTGATCTTTTTCTTTATCCTGAATTTTCATTGAAGGTAGAACAATGGTTGCTCTATCACTTATTCTTAACCTAGATTTATATTCTACTCCCTTTAAGGTTAAGGACGTTAATTCTTTAGAGAGTTCTTCTAAATCAATAACCATACCGGAACCAAGTATGACCGTAGAAAATTCTTGAAGGATACCAGAGGGAATTAAATGAAAAGCGTATCTTTTACCATCTACTTCAATAGAATGTCCAGCATTGGCACCCCCCGAATAGCGAATATTAAAATGATGGGTTTTATTAATATAGTCAACAATTTTTCCCTTGCCTTCATCTCCAAATTGCATTCCTATAACTACGGTTGTTTTCATCAGGAGTATTCCTTTATTGAGTCAATCCTATAATAATTAGTCAGTTTTATATACTCTGTTTATTCAAAATTTTTACAGGATACCCACCTTGTAAAGTTCCCGGTAATGGAATCATGGCATTTTTATTGACTATGATTTCTGTATGCCCATATTCTTGGTTGACACTTTTTTTATATTTATAGTATCCATCATATATCTGGGTTGTTAAAAATTGGGGATTAAAAACTAATTCATCTTTCTTTATAAGAAGATGATACCCTGATTTAGTATCAATCCAATAATATTCTTTTAAGCCATTATGAGTCATATAGTTTTTTAGAATTTCATCTTCATGAGGCTTATACGCTTTATCAAAATCACAATCAACATCAATCCAGACTTTTGTTCCAGTACACTGTTGGTACGCAGTCATCAGGGAGTTGTCTATCTTGTTTAATCTTTGGGCTAAATTAGAAGTTTGCCTCCTGTTAAAAGCAATGGAAGCTATCTCTACTTCGTATTCATTTAAGACTTTCTTGAATTCCCCTATGGCTTTTATTGTATCAGAGGGATTTATATTTATATAACAAACTATGCTTTTTGCAGGTATGGAATGATTATTCTTGGTTGTATACCCTCTTTTATTACACTCAAATTTACATACAGATCGTATAAATCTGTCCCACGTATCTACCCTAACAATAGATTTATTAAACATTTCTGTACGACCTAATGCTAAAATATCCCTTTCTTCTTGAGATAGATATTTATTCCTAGCACTCAAAGAAACAAAATATACTTCTGTTTCCTTTAATCGGGGGAGAATATTCGTATAGTAATATCTTACTTCTTCTTCATCGTGAATAAGAGAATAATATTCATTTTCCATATTTACCTCACTTTAGAGGGTAGTATACCACAATATTTTCAATAAGTCAAGAAGTTTTTATAGGAATATCGTTTCAATAGTTGAAATGAAATACTCTTATATTCTCATTAAAGCGTTTCAATAGTTGAAACAGAGTTGAATATTTTTAAGAACTGGATATGAACATTTTTAAGGTGATAAGTATATTAAAAGGAACTATATTAAAGAGTATTAATATTTAGGGAATACCCCCAGAAAAAATAAATTCCCTTTTTTCTGGAATTTTAACCGAATTAATGCTATTATATATGTAGGGACACAAAATGCTAGATACACAACAAAATAGAATGATTCCTGATTTAATAGGATTAAAAACCACAAAAAGACCCTCCGGGGATCATGGTTTTTATATGTGTCCTTTTCACTCAGAAACTAATCCTTCCCTTAGCATTAACTTTGAAAAAGGAATCTGGCATTGTTTCTCCTGTCATGAGGGTGGCACATTAAATACCCTATGCAAGAAAGTGACGAATCTGAATATCTATCAGGTTCTGGGAATTGACAATGAGTTTAAAAGGTTGGGGAATGATCGTACTTTCAAGAAAGCTAATTATGTTGAATACGTATCTGAAGCTATTGATGAAAGTAAAATATCATTAGACATACGAGGAATAGTAGTTCCTTATATTAACAGTAAAGAAACTAAACAATACTTACAGGTGCGGGGGATATCAGAAGAGATCGCACAAAGGTATGATTTTAAGTATGCAGATGATGTATATATTAATGGGCAGAAATTTGTAAAGAGGTTATTAATACCGATCTATGGAGAGACTGGACGCTTAGTAAATATAGAAGGAAGGGATATAACTAGGCAACACTTTATTAAAGTATTGTATCCTAAAGATTCTATTAAACCGATATGGAATATTCAGAATTTAAAAAAGGATCAAACCCTTTATTTAACAGAAGGATTAATGGATTTATTTTTATTGGAACAGGATAAAGAATTTTTCAGTAATGTTTCTGTTGTATTTGGGTCAGCAATATCCCCGTATCAAAAGAAAATGTTACAAGATTTTCCACGCATAGTGACAATATTCAATAATGATAAAGCAGGGGTTGATGCTCATGAAAGATTAAAAACAGAATTGGATAGAAGAATAGATAAGCTACAATTTAGTTCTGAATATAATGATATAGGGGAAATTTGGGAAAATGGAAAGTTGACAGTAAAAGAATTCAGGGAAAAAGGGGGGTTCGTAGAAAAACGGGATGGAGCTTTCTTCTTATAACTACTAATTGTAGTAGATATATTTCTTAAAATAGAAATGAGGTAGAAAATGTTATACAATAAAAATGATGCACAGTCCTATGAGAAGGAGTTTAATAAAAGGTTTTCTAATTTCTGTGAAAAATCTCCTGTACTTTTAAGTTTTAACTTATCACCTACCTGTGTTCAAGTAGTAGATGAAAGTAAGGATAATGTTTTTGAGTTTACTTGGGATTATACTTTAACGGTAAAAGAATTTATTCATGCCATTAAAGAGATATTAATTAAATCCTGTTACCCTGTTATTACTAAGAAGGAAACAACTATTGAGGATGTTTCTATTGAAGAACAATCCAAGATGATAGCAGATGGGGTATCAGTGGATAAAGTACCTACAAAAAGGGAAGTATATAAAAAGAAGTATTATCTGATTGATAAAGTTATTGTTTATAGGGATGTCTTCTTAATCAAGGAATTGGAAACAGATCAAGTTTCTAGGTATAAGTTGAATAAGAGTGCTATTTTCTTTTTGAAAAAGGTCAGGAATGGGTCTTTTTCTCCAGAGGAGGCAGGAACTTTCTTTTTTGAGAATGCAACACTATTAAATGTTATCCAAGAGAACGTATGAGAAGGGATAAAGATGATTTAGAATGGCAGGAAGCAAAAAGGAAAGTAACGATACGAGATAGGAAACGATGCCGATTTTTAAGAATCTGTACAATAAAAGAAACGATGATGATTCAAAAATTGGCACCTTCAGCTTTATTAAATTATTTGGATCATGCACATATTTTTCCTGTTAGCTTGTACCCTGAATTGTGTTATGATACGGATAATATTATTCTTCTAAATAGGTGGAGTCATCACCATTTGGATGATTGTAAAAGTCCTGTTACAGGGGAGGGCATAACTAGGGAAGAAAGAGATGAGTTCTGGAAAAGACTAATTACAGAAAAACGTTATGAAAGTTTATTAAAGAAAATAAAAGGAGAAAATTATGGCAAAGAAGAAAGCAGTTGAAAAGAAGGAAGAAGAAATTACTCAAGATGAACTTGGTAATGAATCCCCAGTAGTAGAAGATATTGAGAATATGGATGATGATGAAATAACGGTAGAAGAAGCTTTTGGAGAAGAAGATGATGAAGTACTTGACAAAGAAGAACAAGAAGTAGTATCTTCTCTCTTGGAAAAAGAAGTTCAAAAGCCTGAAGAAAATTTGGATATTTTTAAGGATGAACCTGTTGCTGTTTTAGTAGACAAAACACCCGAAAAGGAAGTACCAAAAAAGAAGTCATTAGTGACAGCTATGTTGAATGGATCACCAGTTGCTTTGGATTTCGCTTTGGAACAACAACGTACAAGAAAGGATATTAAAATTGTAGAAACAAGTCCGAATGTGTTTATTACAATTTAAGGAGCTATTTATATGGAACAAAAGAAAGAAGAAAAAACAGTGTACCTTGATGGATCACCTGTTTCTTTATCCTATGTGAGGGAGCAACAGGAACAAAGGACAGATATTCGTATTATTGAAATAAATGAAGGTAACTATAAGACACTGACTAGAATGCATGGATAAGGGGTAAGATTTATTAGGGGGAGGGGAAATGGAGTATAAATATCTCATTGTAGATTCCAATAATTTAGGGTATAAGGTTCTAAATAAATCTTTAGACCGCTCTATAATTAAAGTTTCTAATAAATTCATATACAAGCAATTCATCAAAGATTTTATAGAAACAATAGAATACTATAAGACATTCTTTTCAGCTAAAGAAGTAATTCTATTGTTTGACAATCACACCTCCAAAGAAGAACTGAAGAAAGCTTTCTCTCCAAAGCAAGGGTCAACGAAAAGGGATATCAAGGAAACATATAAAGCCGGTAGGAAAAAGGAAGCTAATGAATTCTATGAATCCTTAAACTTTTTGAAGTATTATTATATGGTAGGGGATAAAGAATACCATACTGTCCAGATACTAAAGTTGGAAGCAGATGATCTTGTGGAGCCTTGTATTTCTTCCATAGTTAAAGATGATACAGCCCTTTTAATAACGAACGATTCCGATTGGACTAGATATTTATCTGATACGATTGATTATTTCCCTCATAATACCCCTTGTAATAAAGAATGTTTTTTTAATCAATATGGATTTTATCCTTCTGAAGATAAAGTAATTCTCTATAAAATTTTGTATGGGGATGCGACTGACAACATCCCCATTGTCTTTCCTGAGTTTAATAAGGAGCTACGGAAAAAAATTCTAGAAGATTTTTCTTCCCTCTTTGATCTGATTTTATATAATTCAACTAAAGAGTACTTGAAGGAATTTACTTTATTAATTAAAGACAGGGAAATTGAATTGAAAATTAACTATCAACTTCTTTCTGCTATACCTGTGTCAAAATCACAATTTCTGTCTCATTATACAACAGGTAGGGAAAGTCTTAAATTGAAAAATGCCATATTAGATATTATCTATGAAAGAAAAGACAAAGATAATAAGTTTGAATTCGGGGGAATAAAAGTTCCAAGAGTAAAACCGTAAGGAAGGGGAAATATTATGATTGTTGCCTATGGAGATTTACACATTAGTTCTGATCGACCTTGGAGTTCAGAAGTATCGAAACGGATTATTGATTACATTTTATCTCATGAATCAAATAAGCCTGATAATATTTTAATTCTTACCGGGGATATAACTGACAAGAATAGTGTGGATGGGACTGTAATAAATCTGTTACATAGTCTCTTTGAAGGGTTACGCTACAAGAAAACCTATATTTGTGTTGGTAATCATGAGGGCAGACTAAAGTATAATAAAGTTGCTACAACATATGACTTCTTGGAGAACCCAGAATTTAAGAATAAACTATTAAGCCCCATTGAGATTGTACGTGAATTAAAAGAAATAGAAATTGAGGGTATTACTACTCTATTCCTTCCTCATATTTATGCTACAGGAGAGAAATCCCTTCAAGACTATTCCAAGCTTCCAAAGGAAATAACAGGGAAAGAATATGATCTGATTGTAGGCCATATTACTGATTCAAGATTATCATTTCCTTCTCCCGATAAGGTAGATATCACGTCCATTAAGAGCAAGAAAAGACTCATGGGGCATATCCATTCAGGGGAGTACTTTGATTTAGGTTATGTTGGTAGTTTTGTTCCCAACTCTGTTTCTGAAACTGATTTTCCTAGATATCAAGTCTCAGTTTATAAAAAGGGTAGTGACATTATCATAGACAAGACTGAACTACCGAAGATACTGGAGTATAAAGAAGTAGATTACCCTGCTCCCCTTCCAGTACAGGAAACTCCTATAATTGTATGGTCTTTTACAAATTGTGCTGATGAAGAGGTAGCACGGAACTTCTATAAAGTAGAGAATATGTATATCCGTAAATGTACCTATACTTCTCAAATAGATAAAGACGGTTTTCAAGACCTCATTAAAGGTGCTAATACCGTACAAAGTTTTAAGTTTTATATCTCTGATTGGATTAAATCCCAGAGTGCGGCTTTATCTAAAAAACTTATAGATAAAATCGAATTTTATGCTTCCAAGATTTAGAATAACTAATTAGGGATGAAGCAAGTAAAAAAACATCTTAAAGAAACTTTATCTGATACAGTATATCATTTAACCTATGTTAGTAGGTTATTTGATATATTAAAATCAAATACGTTAGAATTGACTGCTCAAATAGGAACAGGAGCAGACAGGGCTTTTTCAGACAAATTATACTATATGTCTTTTTCTTCTGTTAAATTTGGGGGGTATGGCTTCCATTTTAATATGAGTAATGTTGTTAATATTGTTTTTGATGGACAGAAACTGAGCCAGAGGTATAAAGGACAACCTGTTGATTATTGGGGGCATGAATTTCGCGCTCATGCTTTAACAACAAAACCTGTTCAAGCCTATAGCTACCATAGTAATGATGAGGAAGAACAACGGTTATATTCCAATACAATGGAAGTACCTAATGCTGTTAAATACATAAAAGAAATTCATATCTGCTTCTCTGATAAGAAAAGGTTACTCCCAGAAGACCCAGACTTCTTTTCTGAAATGTTTGAGGTAGAGTGGTGGTCAAAATACGGAAATAATATTAAGCAATTCTGTGATTATTATGACATCCCTCTCTATTTGTATGGAGATGCTTCCGCTTTTAAGGTTCTTAATAAAGCTAAAGCGTATAATACAAATACAAAATCCCCAGTTTCTCAATTTGGTACAATAAAAGCTTTCCTTTATTTGTATTATGGAAAAAAGATAACAAATGAAAAACTTAAAGAAGAAGCCTATGAAATTCTTAAAATGCTGATGGAACTCAATAGTTATAAGGGTAATAAAGAACAATTAAAGATGAATATGACTAACAGTTATCAGGTAAAGGATTTCATAAAACACCTAGAAAATGATATTCATAATGAACGAACTCAAGTAGTAGGGAAAAAGCTTATTAATGATCTGATGATGATCTTATCAAAGAATAAGAAAAGTTCTGTAATTGATTTAATTCTCCTTCTCAATGATAATTTGACTGCTATATATGGAGAGAATCTTTATAAAGTTATTGAAGATTAGGAATAAAAATGGAATTAATAGAATCTAGATACTATAACCCCCAACGATTGAATAATACTACATATCTCGTTATGATGGCTTTAGAAGAATATATCGGAAGAGAAATATTCAAGGGAGAAGGGTCAAGGGTTTTTTATGGATCAGACGATTTTGCTTTTAGACAACGATTAAATAAACTATATCCTACATTAGGTACTCCGTATGCTTCTGTTTCTGCTTCTCAATTACAATTTCCTTTTGCTAACTATTTTAGACAATCTGGTTGGTCTATTGATACTAGACCCGCTATCCAAAATGCTACTGCCGCTTTAATAGGTTTTGAATTAAGTCCTGAAATACCTGTACCTGTACGCTTTCTACAAACAGAAATGAATTTTTCTCTTAATTTTTATTTCTCTCGGGATGATGATGCCCAAAATTGCTATGATATCTTAATGTGGATACAGAATCCTACTCCTAAACAATTTGCTTTCCCCGGTTTAATGTATAAGAATTATAAAGCAGATATTCCCATAATCTTAAAAACAGAGAATATTACTTGGACTAATATGTATAAGGAAAATGAATGGTTACAAAAGAATAGAATTATAACGATTTCTGCTTCAATGAATGTAAAAAGCGTGTTAGTAGATCAATTTGCTCAAGGTACATCTTCTTCTCTATTTGAAGTTCTCCCCGCAGAATCCGATATAGGTAGATTCTATATTACAGAAGAAAGCATTTTAGACTTTCTTGCTTTTAAGAATGATCCTTTACTTAACTCAGAAAATATTGTATTTGATTTGATGGCTAATTTTACTCCTGATCCTACTTTAGACCCCACATTTGTTGTATCTGGAGAAACCCAATCGTCAGCTACATTAACATGGAATTATAACCCCTTAGCTGAAGAATTATATGATGATACAGTGTTATTACTGTTTGATTCAGGTATTCAAGCAAGGGTTCCTCTCTCTGACAAGACGTATACTATTACAGATTTAGAACCAGAATCTACATATACAGTTGCCATATATTTTACATCGACAACAGGAAATGTTATTAAATTGACACAAACTATTGAAACTGTTATTCCTGAAAACAAGAAAGAACTCAAAGGGATGATCGGGTTAACCTTCTAAAAGAAATGAGAAAGATAAAAATGAATACATTAAACGAGTTACAATACACAGATGCTTATGGTGAAGGTTTTAAGGATTTCTATAAAAAGTGGAAATCCCGTAAAAAGGATAGCTCTTTATTTGTTCAATTTCTATCAAGAGACAAAGGGTTGGATAATAGACAGGGTTATGTAAGCCCCAGTCATAGTGATCCAATGGGTGTGTATGGATATCCATTATGGTATGTAATAGATCATCCAAGTGATATTTGGTATGGACAACAAGCTTCTTATTTAAGAGTTTTACAGAATGTTCAACCCAGAAAAACTTTACAGTTACAATATGTCGATTACTCTGATGTTAGGAACTTATTATATAAAGCCAAATTATCTGATGGACTTATTTCAACGTTAGAAAAAGAATTCAAAGGATATTCCCAGTATGGAAAGATTCTATTCAATTTAATACAAAGGAATTATACTTCCAAAGAAGATTTTACTATCAGATCGGCAAAAGAGCAAGCAGACATTATAAAAAAGATGGGATTTTTAGCTATTGAGGATCGAGCTTCCAGACAATCTCAAGCTGTAATAAATGAAAGGGAACCTGTTCAAATATGCTTCGTTTCCCCCCTTTCGTTTAAAATATTAGATGCTTTTAAATTAAAAGGACGGGAGCATATTCATCAAGTCCATAAGAGAAGTAGTCTAACTGTAGACCAACCTTCTGAATTCTTTTTAAGAAGTATAGCCCAAAGAATTTTTAAAGAAGTATTTAATGATAAAATAGACAAATTCCAAAAGGGAGAAATCTATGTTCGCACATCTTTATTTAGAGATATTTATTTTTCAAAAAGTGGTAGGAGTATTTCAATAGAACCAATATCAACTATGGATCGAACAGGATTAAAGTTTGGTCAAAAACCCTATAAGGCATATAAAAAATCTAATAGATGGGCATTAAAAATTTTTATAGACTCTGAATATGGGCAGATGAACTATGTTGTACACATGGAGGATTCCATAGCTCTTGTAATTGATGATATATCCAAAGACATTGCTTCTTCCTCAAAAAATCCAAATTGGCAACCCCTTTCTAAAGAAAAGTTTATTACTGATAAAGAAAATGAGTACGAAATAGAAAGAAAAGAAGCACAAAAACGAGGAGATGAAAAACTTTTAGGTGAGTTCGATTCCAATTATGCCTCATGGATTGAATTAGCAAAAGAAGTAAATGCCAATGTGCCTAATTACACCCATCTTACTGATGAAGAAAAACTCAGATGGTTAAAATGTGGAACAGCACTAGGCAACCTAAGTAATCATAATCGATATGGGATAGAGAATTCAAATGAAGGACAAGTTATTCCATTAGATCAACTATTACCAAGAGATTCCTTGGAAAGAATGGTAGAAGTCTATAATTGGGGGGAGTTTTTGAACAATTTCTTTCTCCCTATTCTAAGAAAAGCACAACCTTGGATTACTAGATATAGTTTACCGAATGTATTTGCTGGTTTTATAACACGAAGAAAAAAAGAAGAAGAAGAGGAAAAAGACCATTCTAACTAAGATAAGGTGAGATTAACTAATTAGATAAGCACTCAGAATAAAAAAAGAGAGGATTTTTAATATGACGACAAATCGTATCCAATTTATAGATCAGAATGACTCAGCTTATTTACCCGGAGGGGATACTCCTGTTATAGGTGGAGCAGTTATTAAAGCTCCCAGAGGAAAGGCAACCCCTTCTTATATACCTAAAGGTGGGTCTACTGCTATAAAAGCCCTATTTGGTTCCCCTTCTATGACCTATCCTGATATTCAGGAAGCTATCGAATTTAACAATGAATATGGTATGTATATTTCTGCTCCTGCTGGTGTTAAAACCGCTCGTAGTAACTATTTTGGTGGTATCTATATAACCACAGAGGGTAGCATTGAATCTTTTTATCAAGTAACTGATCCTGAAACTCCAAATTTCCATGCTCTTTTAACAGCGGGGAACACTAATTCAACATTTACTGAAAGTTCTACAAAATCAGCTTATGCTCACCCTGTTTCTGCTGGTGTAATTGTTATAGATGATATTGATGCAGATTACTTTGTTTTAAATAAAGTCCAGAAAGTATTAATTACTTATCCTTCACTTTCCCTGCTTGATGATCCTACTGTAATGACAACAGTTTCTTGTGTACTTGATGCCTTAAATATAGTTACAGAAGAAGTAACTCCTAGAACCGTAGGAGCGTTGACCGATAATGGTGACGGAACCTATAGAATGACTCTAACAGGTCATGTCAGTGCCGCTAACTTTGATTTGACTGCTTCCTCTGATTTAGACGATTTCTTGTCTATTCCTGCGAATTATGCAACTCTAAGTGTTAAGTGGGTATATGATATTGAAAGTACAGTAATTCAAACTCTGTATCAAAATTCACCAAGGGCTACTTCAACTACATTTGTAATTAAAGCTATAGATTTGGCTGTAAATACACCAGATTCAGAACCTAACCCATATTATAATACAATGAGATTTTCTTTCAAAGAAACAGATGGGATTACTGATGAATATACTTCTGAGGATTTGACAGTATCTACCAATCCTTTAGCAGTAGATGGCTATAATCAATCCTTGTATGTCGATAATGTCTTAAATACAAAACATTTATGGTATATAGGTTCTAAAGTCTATTTACAGTATTCAGATATAAATGAAACTTACACTCCTCCTATAACAAAAGTTGTAACTGGTGAACGAATCATAGATGATACTGATTTAATAGAATCTGATATTGGTGCTTCCCTTGATTTAGGTTGGGATGAATTTGCTGATCCTGCGTATGAGGGAGTTGATATTCTTTTTGATAATACAGGTATTGCTACTATTAAAACCAAGCAATCTTCACTTCGTTCTGCTTTCTTAAAAACATCTACTTTCTTATCCCCAATTCTTTCTGCTCTGACAGATACTGCTACTGCGGTTGCCGCTATTGTTGTAGCACGGGGGACTGCTCCTAAAACTTTAGGAGGATTAGGATATACCTGTAATGAATTCATGGTGCGGGATGCTAACGGAAAAGATTATTGGTCATCCATCATAGGAAGTGTTGCTGTTAATTACGCCAGAATTATGGATGTTAAACTTGGTGGCGCGGCTCCTATGTATACCAATGATGGACAAAATCTTGGTGGACAATTAAATCGATCTGTTAAAAAGCAAAAATACAAGTTGTCTGCTGAACATTTAGATACTTTGGATGCGGCAGGAGTAAATCCGATCATACTTGATTCTTTCTATGGACTTATGCTTACATCACAAAAAACAGCCGCTTCAAATGCTTTCCTTACTGATTGGTCTTTCTTTGGACACAGTATGGCTTTTGATCTCTTGAAGAAGGAAATTAAACGTGATATTCTAATTCCTCAATTAGGAAAAGCAATTAGCCCCTTCTATCTGGAATTACGACAAGCACAAACTGAAACAATTGTCAATAAAAGATTGTTTGGTGCTACAGCTATTTGGACAGATGCTAAAGTTTTAGTAAATGATACTTCTGTAAATAATGATGAAACTAAAATGCAAACTAAATTTGTTGTAAAAGTTCGAGTCAAGGTTACTCCCTTTACAGAGTATATCGACTTTATCCTTAATAATGTTGATCAGAAGACTACTATCTAAATAAAGGATAATAAGAGGGTAATATGGCAGATAATAATATACAAATTCTTCTTAATTCAGGTTTCGATGCTTTTAGTAATCTGTATCAAGTTACAATAACTGTCCCTCCTAATCAAAGCATTGCGGCTATTGATGAAATTAGGATCGGGGATTTCAAGCCCCCAGAAATGAAATTAGGAGAGTATCCACAACATTTTAAAACAGCTTCATTGACAAGACTTAATGCTATGATTACGGGTGATAGGGAATTCCCTTTGACATTTAGGATTGATAAAGATTGGGCATTATATGACTCCTTAAAAAAATGGAGAAGTCTCTATTTTGATGTAGGCAATGACAAAGTACTAATGGGTATGTATACAAATACAACAACAAATACTAATGGAATTCCTTATGGAACAATCGAAGTTAAAGTATTTAAGGGTGTAGGACTTAATGATGGAAATGTTGCAGGAGAATATACAGATAGTATTATTTGGACATATAAAAATGTTATTTTGTATGATTTAACCGAACCATCTTTCAAGCGGAGTTCTTCAGACCCCGTGACTGTTACAGCAAAGTTCATTTTTGGTGAATATACATCAACGGCAACAACATAAAAAAGGCAGGAGAATTTAATGTCTAATATAACACAGTTACTAGTGGCAGGAGCAGATGCTTTTACCAATTTGTTTGATGTAAAATTTGTATTCCCAAAAAATGTACTTGAGACTATGGATGCTCCCACACAAAATATGATTTCAGTTAGAATTCAAGATTTTCCTTTTCCAACTCCTACAATTACACCCTATAATGTTTCTTATAAAGCCGTTACCCTTAAAAGGTTTGCCCCTAAAATAGAGATGGAAAGAAAAATAACAATACCTATACGGTTGGATTCTGATTGGAGTATTTATACCTACTTAAAAAAATGGAAAGCCCTGTATTTTGATGATAATTTTACCACTGTTAAATTTGATAATTTTGCTACGGATTCAACAAATGATACAGTATACGGACAGATTGAAGTAAAGGGTTATTCCTCAGTATCTAATGCTCAATATAATTTAAATGATACAGGAACAACATCTTCTAAAATATGGACATTTAAGAATGTAGCTTGTATAAATGTCATAGAACCACAATTTACCAGAGATTCCGCTACTCCAATAACTATTTCTGCGGAATTTCTATTTGGTGTTTACATTCCTGCTGGAGAAACTCCCCCTGCTTAAAGATTTGAAAAAAGATCAATAATCCTTTAGATTTATTGCTAAAGGATTTTTTCATTAAGAGAGCAAGAGTAACTAATTAAATATGAGCAATATAACCACTCTTTTAGAAGTCGCTGACGATGTAGCTTTCTCAAACTTATTTGATGTTACTATCGGGAATTCTTCCACACCCAAAAAAGCATTTAATTTAAGGATAGAGAATATTACAATTGATGGGGCTAGTCTAGAATACACGGTTAATGAATCAACTAAACAGCACCAACTTGTTAAAGCAATACGATCAAAAACAATTAATATTCGTGTCAGAGAAACCCATAATTTTTATTTCTACTACTATTTACATGAATGGTTTACAAATTTCTTTGATCCTGTTAAAAATCAATATGCAATAGGGAATTCAGATGATATTCTTAAAAGAAGGAATATTTATCTTCATTCTTACGGTAACTTTCAAGAATTAAATTCTCAATTAGTTATTGGCTGTACTAATGCCATGATTCAAAAATTACCCGCTCTAAATTTAGATTACGGAACTTCCAAACCTATTACCTATGAGGTTTCTTTTGTTGTTGATGCTTTATCCTATAGAATGGATGATGCAGAATTTAATGCAGGAACGAATGCATTGCCTATAAATGCCCTACACAATAGAGAAGGAAATGGAATTTTTATTCCTAATTAAACAGGACAAAAAGATATGGGTCAATTAGCTAAACAAGATACAAGTAATACCTCTTATGTAGATTTCTCTTATCGGGGATTCCTATTTTCAGAAGCTCAAACGATCTATAATGTTTTACAAATATCCATTCAACCTTTAACTCCCATAGTATCTACGTCAGAATACCCATTAGGGAATATTTCTTCTTTATACCCTCTGGGGAGTTTAATTTCTTTAAAAGGATTTCCTTATTCTAAAATTAAAATTAAAATTAAATGGAAAGTAACCTCTGGTAGTTTATTTTTAACGTTTTTGACTGTTGGAGGTGTTGTTATACCGAATTCAGGTATCTATACAACTTCCTTGGAATATGAAACATACGAAACAATTATAGATATTCCTGCTACAGCAGAATTTATAACCCTATGGAATAAAAATAGTCCCGCAACCGCAACAGTAGATTATATAGAGCTATATTCTGTTGAACAAGTAAACCCTTTGGGACTAAGCAAATTATTACTAACTGATGTAGACGCTTTAAAGAATGCTTTAAAAATGTGGCTATTTAGTAAGCGAGGAGATTATGGTAGGAAAATAGGTAAAGGTGGCCCATTGGATGAATTCTTAGGAAAGCCCGTTAATGCAATTACAAAAGAAGATGTAGTTACTACATTGAAAGATACTATAGAAAAACAATTTTATAACTTAACAGCACAGGAAATTCAAGTAGAGATGATCCCAGAAAATAGACAGATTAGAATAAACTTATATATTTCAGATAATATAAATAAGTTCTTAACTAATATTCCGATTATATTACAACAAGAAGGATAAGTATGAAATCATATGCCCCTAATAACATCAAATATCGAATGGCAAATAAATTAAAAGAGTATGCTAATTGGGACAAAATTCTTCAAGATTCCGCTATTGATTCTCTTTTGACGACTACTTCAGAAGCAATTTCGGAAGTTTCTCGATACTTGGAATATAATGTACGTGAAAGAACATGGGACACCGCCCAAAATATTTCTTCTATTGTTGAACAAAGTCGATTTTTTGGGTATAAACCTCGGAGAAAAGTATCATCCGTAGGAACCATTACTATATCCCATAATTCTAAATTATTGGACATAACTTCAGCCTCCGAATTAACCGATTTTACAACTTACAGTGCATCTAATATCTCATTACCTCCTTCTCTCCCCTTACTCATAAATGATTTACCTTTTATTACAACATTAGGAGACACATATGCATCAGGATTAAAATACTTGGATATTCCTATTATGCAAGGAAGCATAAAGAATATATCAACAACTTTCCAAAAAACAACAGGAATTCCTTTTGAAAAATTGAGGATACAGAATCCAAACATAGAAGCCGCTTTTGACGAAACTTCTGCCCAATATTTCTATGTAAGAGCTACATTACCTGATGGTTCTTCAGTAGATTGCTATGAATATGATTCTATTTTCTTGGCAGATAGTGAAACTTATGCATATGAAGTGTACTCCTCTCTAGAGGATAATCCAGAGGATGATTATATTGAATTAATGTTTGGAAATAACAATTCAGGAGCAGTCTTACCTACAGGGTCAATACTAAATGTATATTTTATAGAAACTGAGGGAGCTAATGGAAATATTTCTGAAAAATTTATAGCAAAAGGATCATTCCTTTATGGGGGTAATACTTTTTATTATAATAATTTATATAATATACTGGGTGGAAGAGATAGAGATACCATTGAAACAATAAAATCAAATGCTCCTGTGTATTATTTATCTCAAGGATCAATCGTAACAGAAAATCAATATAAAAGCGCCATTGAATTAATTTCCAATGTCTACAAAGCTGTTGTTTATCCTGATTTTATTGATAGAAAAATAAAGTATTCTGCAATAACAAGCTTAGGAGAACCATTAAATTCTATTGAATTACAAGAGGCTGTTATTCAAAGATTGGAAGGAAAGATACCACCTCTTGATGTATTGGAATATGAAGAACCAGATATACTGGGTATTAAAATAAATTATTTGGGTAATATAGATACTTCCAAAAATTTAGACCCCACTCAAATCGAAACAGATATATCTGATCTTTTAATGGAAAACTTTAATATCTTTAATTTTGATTTTGAAAAGCATTTAAACATTTCTTCTATAAATACGGTTGTAGTAACAGATGTATCTCTAATACGTCAAGATTGGTTTATTGAAGCAAAAGAAACTGTGTTAGCTTCTTCCTTTGAAATAGACGACTCATTTCAAAACTATACATCAACTTTTGAATTTAATCATTCATTTCTAGAAATACCAAAATCAGATTTTAGATATTTAGAAAGAATAGATATCATATGGTCATGTGATGGTTGTGCCTCAAAAAATAAATCCTTATTCTTGATTTATAATCCAGAGCATGAAACAGACCCCATGATCCCTTATTTTATTGTTAAACAATTTCCCTATATTGATAGAATAATAACTCAGGACTATTGGGAAAATTCTATGCTTAATTCTAATGTAGCTCCTGAAGAAATAGTATCGGGAGATGACGATTACTACCCAATATCTTTTGAGTTCAATGAAGTATCTCCTTATAATGAAACAAAAATTATTATTCTTGCGAGCTATCTAGGAGAAAAATATATAGATTTCTCTGGATATTCACCAGAGGAATTGGATGCTGACGTTAGAATAGAAGCAAGAGCTTTTCCTTTATATACCACAACAGGGGAAATAACCCCATTAAATAAAAATAGTATTATATTAATCCAAGACTCTGATATAAATGTTGAGGTTTCTTAAATGTCTCAATACAAATTTATTGTTCCTGCGTTTACAGCTAACCCTCCTGCGTCTACTGAAGAACTAGAATATACCATGATTGAAGATTTTAAGGCAGATTCTACAGATTTAGTAGATACACATTATAATCCACTTACACTTTCATCTTTATATACAAACTTACACTCCATTTTACAAAATGATTTCTATAAACCATTTATGGATGTTTTTCTAGAGGAAACCCAACAATTAATTGAATCCTCCTATAAATTAGAAAAAACTTTTGATTTATTTACATACTTAGGCAACGAAACTGAATATGGAGAGAGGATATCGAATTTAACAAGGATTCTAAATCTAAAAGCTCCCAGTGAATTATTAAAATATCTACAAACGAATTATTTTCCTACCTCTGATTTTTCTGTAGATTTGTCATTATACCCCAAGTTCTTAAAAAATAAATGGAAAAGGGATTTTATTTACTCTTCATTCATTATGCGAAAATGGTTTGGTAGTTTACCGGGATATCAATATATATTTAATTCTATGTATAAGGTAGGAAACATTACTGTTCTTAATACCTATCCACAAACATCTTTATTTTCTTACCTAACAGAAAAAATATATAAATTTAACTATTTTTTTGCCATACCCTCATTACTTACCAAAAATCCTTTTTATAAAAACATACCTTCCACAGATGTATCTATTTGGCCTGTTTCCAGAAATTTTAATGGTTTGACATCCTTACTCAATTTAACTTCTACAATAATGCTAAAATATGATACAGAAAAATTATATGATGAAGACCTAACCTATGATACTAATGAATTAACTGAATTGAATGCAACATTTCTTTGTTTAGAAATTTCTTTAGATACAATTTTGACACATACGAATCCTCTAGCTACAAATGAATGTTTATTAGATAATTTTTTCTTATCCTATATAAGTACTCTCTTACCTAATGTTAAAAAACTCTCTGAAAATTGTATAATTGGATCACAATTAAGTTTGGTTGCTTCCAATACGGGTCAATATATTACTGATCCTTTAGTACAAGTAGTTGATGAAAATGGTACAGATGTTTTTTATACTCATCCAAATATAAAAGCAAAATTTCAAGTTATAAAATCAAAGTGGGATGCTGATCCTTCTGTAACTTTTATACGAGTAGGCGAAGGGAGTTATGGCTCTACTGTTTTAGCAACCCATTTAGAAGACCCTCTATTAAAAAATGATCCTTCAAATATTGATTTACCTGTTTTTGAATCTATTCTTGGAACAAATGAAGTTAATTCAATAAATAACTATTTAGCTGTATCCACTATATTTAGAAAACAAGTTTTTAGTAATAAAGAAATGATCTCCGTTTCTTTTAATATAGGAAAAACATTGGAATCGGAAGGAAATGTTTTAACAACTGTTGTCCAACTCCCACATAGAAATATAACAAAAGGTTCATGCTCCTTCAATATTCCTTTTGAGTTCTATAGAGAGGATGGGACACTGGAACAAAGAACCTTAGTAATTAAGGAAAGATTTAATTCGGATATACTGGTTAAAGATTTTATTCCCTTTGTTTATGAATTAGATAATTTCAATAATAGAATTACAATAAATACAATTAATGCCTTGGATGGTTTTATGGAGGATTCCTTATACTCTAATGATACTAACTATTTAGATAATAAAGACTTGAATATATTTACCTTATTTGAAGTTGAAGAATTATATGGTAATCCTAGTTATGTTAAAATAGATCATTTATTAGGCACGATAACTCTTAAAATGAAATTTAATCCTAATTCTAAAGCTAGTTACTTAAATAGTGCATATGGTGGAACAGGGAATATATCAGATACTTCATCTGTTTTTTGTTCTTATGCTATTAATTCCTCCAATAAAAAACAAGGAGAAGTAACAAAAATAACAGAAATTGGGTTATTTAATAGTACAGGGGATATGGTTGCGTATGGAGAATTCCCCCCTATTTTGTATAATGCAGATAATTATCATCTTTCAGTTAATTGTTTCTTGGAAAAACCCGTTTAAAAAAGGATAACTACTATGGCATATTCAGGTGGAGCAACAAGCGAGCTTAATGGAAATCAACAAATATCAATTTCTCCCTTACAAGAATTAACTTCCTTAAATGCGAATAAAATTTTATTGGGAGTAATGAAACATGGTGTATATAATGCAGAAGTAGAAATAAGTAATAGTAATCCAGCTAATGTTATTTTTACAATAAAAGCAGGGGCAACGTTTATATTTGAAAAAAACGATGTCAATCCTCCCAACTCTTCTTTAGTAGGTAAATTCTACTTGGAAGAAGATGCTACTATTTCTGTTGCTAGAACAACGTTAGAAACATATACTACAGAAACAGCTTTGGCTATCATTGCTACATGGAGTTATAGTGTAAGTAATACTTCTGAAATATATGCAAAATTCTTATGTGTTCCTTATGATACGAATAATATAAGTCAAATTGCCTTAGATAATGATTTAGTTTTAGCCTTGGTATTAAATCATCAAGTATTTTTAACTAATATTGCTGATGCTACTGTCTATAAAGTTTCTTATGAAAAACAATTATATAGGAATGTTTTACAAAGTTTATTTGATAGATCAACAGAATTCCCTGTTAATTTTGGACATGATGGGTTATCTCTTTCAGTAGGAGTTGGGAATACCATATTAGGACATACCTATATTCATAATCAATCTTCTTTATCTTGTAATTCTTCTAATTGGCCTTCTCCTGTCGCTACGGGAACCCCTGCGGATTGGTATCAAATTGACGTATTGCGAATTAAAACAGAGAGGGATGACTCCTTAGTAAATACCCCCTACTTGGAATGGACTTCTGTTCTAAATGGGGCAGTTCTTGGTTCATCAATCCGAGAGTATATAGATGGAGTTAAAATTACTTATACTGATGCAGGATATATTTTACTTTATTGTGTAAGGAATAGAGATGGATTATTAGCAACTACTCCAATTTGGTCAGAAAATTGTTTGATAGTTAATCCTTTAACTCCTCAAGTAGGGATGCCAGAAACTCTAACAAGATTTAAACTTCCTGTATATTAACTAATTAAAGTAGAAGAAGGATACAAAAAATTATGAGTACAGAATGGAACTTTGATTATCACTCCCTAACCACACGAGATTCATATAATACTAGACCTTATTATAGCTGTAGTAATCTCCTGTATAATTCGGGGGCTACTTTTATTTATGGTTTTTCTTTAGCTCAATTAGATAATATACAAGAAATGCTTGACATGAATGGTACTGTAGTTGTAAATATTACCCTAACCAATGACTTAATTTCTTTTGGTTCACGTAATGTCTCTTCTATTGATAGAATAAATAAACGAATATATTTTACTGGTGCCGCTTTTACAACAGGTGGAACAGGGGCTACTTTTAATTTTTATCCTACTCCCGGTTATTTATTTGAGGTTGCTAGAGCTTTAACAGGACAAGAACTCCATGATAATTTTTATAACATAGCCGAAGGTTTAACAAATCATCAAGAGAGAGTTTCAACTTTAGAAGGATATCGAACAACTGCTTCTGATCCTGAAATAGGGTATGTGGCCTATAATGGTTATACTTCTGCTTCTGGTTATCTGTATGGTGGTTCTCCATTAAATATACTGGCAACAGTTGACTTGGATTTAGGAATAGATTATTCAACAGCACCCGATCATATCTTTAGTATTGCTTTAGATGGGGGTGTTCGGAATCCGTTATCTTCTTCTATTTTTTATGAAATAAATATCACGTCTACTGGCCCTTTTGCTACTGTCCAAGAATACTGTGATAAAGTTAATGCCCTTCTTATTAATCATGAAAAAGAAGAAGGATTTGCATTTAGAGCAACCAACCCTTATGGGATTCAAATACCTTATGATACTGGAGATTGGGATGATCCTAATCTTTTCGCAGGGTTTTATTTACGAATAAATGATGCTTTGGATGAAAATAGATATGCAGTAATGTTCTCAGAGGATTTGAAACCAACAAATTTAACTACCTTAGAGAGTGCTTTAAATGTGATTTTTGGAACTCTTGGTATTTCTTCTTTAGTTGAAGCCGATATAGTAAACCCCGGTATTGGTGATCGTCTGCGAATACGTGGTATAACTCCAGCGTGTACCAGATTGGAAATAGAGAATTTACCCGGAGGGTCTTTTATTGAAAGTGTTCTAAGAATGACTGCCTCTTCCATTTTTGATTTTAGTCCTTTTTTACAATTTCAAGTAGCTACAACTGATCCAAATAAATTACAAATTGTTGGAAAAATAACAGCCCCCAGTTTTAAGATAAATATGCAGGATCATGATACAACTCCTGCTTTAGTAGAAGCTGGATTCCCACACTATTTATTCTTTGGATACACTTTAATATATCATTCTCGCGCTCCTTCTTCTACAAGTTCTTCATTAAACTTTGATGGAACTTTTTCTTGTACTACTTTATCTGTAACTTCAGGTAATTTATCCTTAACAGGCACTTTGAGTGCTGATGCCCTTTCTGCTACTTCTTTATCTGTTGTCAATTTAACAGTAACTGGTCTAAATACAGATGAAGGTGGTGGTGGAGAAGTTCTTAATGTAAAATCAGAAGATTTCTATGTTGATGAAATGCTCTATGTAAAAGGTACAACTACTTTAGTAGGGGCTACAACAATAACTGGTGCTACTTCTATCTCTGGTGATACAACTATAAGCGGCAATTTTAGTATTACAAATACTGATTATGATAATTATAAATCATTCTATGTTTCTTCTACTGAACTTACCCATGCACCTTTATTGGAATTGTCAGATACTACTCACGTATACTATAATGGTAATTTAGGAGCATATTCCTTAAAGGCACAAGATTCAATTAAGATTCTTCATGATTCTGCGACACTTATTCCTAATAGCTTATTTATGGGAGCAGGGATTTCGTTAGCAGGAACTACCACCCTTAATTTTGATGGAAATTTCAAGGCTGTTTCTTTAACAGGAACATCGTCAAGGAAAGCTAAAACAAATATTGTTCCTTCTACCCAAAAAGCTTTAGATATGTTATTAAATACTCTTATTGTAGACTATAACTTGAAGTCTGATCTGGAAACACCCAGAATAGGTTTTATTGCAGAAGATACAAATTCCTTATTAAGTGGTGTATCTCAAGATGGTATAGATATAACTAACTGTATAGGTACTATTATTAAATCTATTCAAGAATTATATACATTGGTAAAAGGATAAGATATGGCAGATTTACCGCTTCCTGAACAAGGCGATATTTGGTTAAATAGTGATACTCATGCTGTTAAGTATAATATAGATAATACAAATTATACAATTGTTCCTCAAGACTGGTTCATAGCAGGAGAGGTTTTTGATAAACCCGGTTATGTTGTTTCTGTTTCTGAACCTGATGCAAGAGTTTATCGAACAGATTCTGATACTATCAGTCATTGCGTAGGCTTAACTGTAAATACTGCTTCTGTAAGTATTGGTAGTCCCATAGAAGTGCAAAGATCAGGTTATTTTTATTTTGATGCTGTTAATTATCTTGTAGAACCTTTCGGAGCCGGGGATATAGGAAAATTAGTTTATGTAGATACTACCCCCGATGGGACTTGGACAACAGATAGAAACGTTGCTTCTTCTGGTAGTGCTAATGTTATAATCATAGGTCATGTTCTTTCTACAAGAGAAAT
>JFJP01058854.1_pt1 | contig 24562 bp, 20 predicted proteins | sample 431651 | NCBI WGS metagenome assembly JFJP01 (sample SAMN02602958, study PRJNA72255) | Microbial mat metagenome, whole genome shotgun sequencing project. | biome: fresh water; feature: sink hole; material: water; isolation source: purple microbial (photo- and chemosynthetic) mats found in...
CTTCGAGGAACCCAATCGTTCTTCAGAGCACTCGTGCGCTATGGCTGTTACGCGACAAGCGAAAACGCTAGAACGACTCCGAACGATGGGAGGCTTTAGCTTAACTTGACGCGTATGCCCTTCAGGGTTTGAAGAAAAACGATTGCATGAGCCTGATTCCATGTCCCCACACTGCCAGACAAAGAGCACGCTATTTCCCAACTCTGGTTTGCCCAACCTCACCCACTTTTAATCACACCCCAATTCGAATATTTTATAAAAAATATGTTGCTTAGGTTTATTCAAAATGTATTATCTAACGCCTATTCCACCCTATCGTCTAGTGGTTAGGACACTGCCCTTTCACGGCAGCGGCACGGGTTCGAATCCCGTTAGGGTGACCACTTTTATGCGTGCAGTGTTGCACGCATCATTCCGTGACCGAGATGAGTCCGATATATTTTTTACCTCGTTCGGTCAGTATTCGGACAGGTTGTTTTTTCCCTTTTTTTTCTGTGCCCAGATAGCCTTTGGTCAGATATTCGTAAGGGGCAAAAGCTGGTTTTACCCATGAAATAGCTGGATTTTTTATTTCTGCTGAACTTGGCTCGCACTTGATCGGAAGCCCGCTTTGGGTGAAGGATATTTCCCATGAAGAACAAGGGGTGTTTTTATCGGGCGCTGGTTTGGGGAGCATCCAAGGGTAAAGTTCAGGCAACTCAAATTTTCCGCTGTTCGGGATTGTGATTTTGTAAAAAACTTCTTCTCCTGAAAGGAACTCTGGCACGGTGATGGAGGTTTTCTTGCGTTTGGCCAAATAGAATTTGGCGACATCAATACCTGCTAGGTTTTCGCCGTTGTATATGCCGTGCCTGTTCGGTTCCGCCCTGTCCGTTTGGCAGTCGTACCACTTTTCGAAATACCTATTCAGCATCAGGTTTATCTCGAAATGCAGGTGGCTGCGGTCACGCGTTATGCCATTGCCTGTATAGCCTAATTTCCCGATAGCCTGTCCTCGGTTGACAGGTTTGCCAGACTCGGCAAAAATTTCGTTCAAGTGGGCATATAGGCTGTAGTAGCGGCAGCCGTCCAAAAGGTGACTGACGACGACATATTTGCCGTAGCTCGAATGTGCAGAAACATAGTTGGCGTGAACCACTTCGCCGTCCGCGATAGCGAAAACATCGTCTTGTGGCTCGCCTTGTTCGGAGAGTGAGATAGGCTTGATGTCTATGCCCTCGTGGAAGCGTGTGTAAACGAGTTCACCTGAAACAGGGTAGGGGTTGCGGACGAAACCGTATTGGCCGCCTTGCCACGGGTAAGAAACAACACCGTTGAAATTGCGGACGACATGCTGGTAGAAGGCTTTCCCGCCGCCTTGGAAAATGGTGGCGTTCAGCGTGGGCAAAACCATGTCGCCGACAGTTTCTGGAGCAGTCTCGGCTACGACCAATGTGACGCACATGGCCAGTGCGTATGCTGCCCCCAAAAAGCGGCTAAAGGAGGTCATTTTATCGTGTTGAGAACTCGCAGTGCCTTGGCGATGTTGTCAGGGCGCAATATCATGATGCCGCGTGACGATTCGGGGTGTGTGGCGCAATAGGCGTATTCGATATTCACGCGCGCGTCTGCGAGTGTTTTAGAGATTTCCATGAGGCTGCCAGATTGGTTGGAGCCATCTAGCATCAGCACTTGGTTTTCAATGGCGAGGACGCCGCGCCTCTCGAAGAGGTGGAGTGCTTGGCGCGGGTTATCCACCACCAGCCGTACCACCGAGTGGTCTATGGTGTCGGATGTGCTTATGGCGTAGATGTTGATTTTGGCATCGGCCAGAATTTTACACATTTTGGCGAGTGTCCCAGGTTGGTTACCGAGGAAGAGCGCAATCTGGTGCGAAACCTGAAGTTCGAAAAAAGGCCGCTTGCGCTGGGACGCTTTTTTTTTGGTCTCTGTTTTTTTCTTTGCCTTCATGATGACAGACATAACATTAAATCTTGCAGGTGCAATCCACAAAAAGCTCGTTGCCGTTGCCGTACACCTCGATGTTGTGCGACAGCATCCGTATCAGGCCGAGCCCCCTGTAGATCAGTTCGTAGTTATCAATGTCGAAATCCTTTTTCAAAACTGAAAAATCGAATCCCGGCCCACCGTCTTTAGCATGGAGGCGTAGCAGGCCAGAGCCTTGTTCCGAGTGCAAAATTTCAATTCGCAGAAAACTATCATCCCGCTTTTTGCAGCCGTGGCACAGGCCGTTGAGCACGACTTCGCGGAAGCAGAGCAGTATGTCCCACATCCTGTCATCTGAGACGGACGGGACAGCGAAGCGGATCACTTTTTTCCATTCGTTTTGGAGCTTGTCTATTTTCTGAAAATCACTGCCTGCGTAAGAGGTGATAAAAATTGGTTCGAAAACGGAATCTTGCGGCGGCTGTTTTTGGATTGCCATGCGTATGGCCAGCACATCGTCGGTGCGTTTTTTTAGAAACTCAAACTGCTTTGCTGGGTCTTTTAGTTTCAGCAGGAAATGACAAAGCGTGATCGGCGGGAGTTGCATAGTTTCAGCGAACTCTTCTAGCCCGTCAGACCAGAGATAGACGGCGGCGGTATCCCCCATCTCAATTTGATGCGAGTCGGCATCGAGCGAGCTATTCCACCCGAGCGGTGGCGATGGCATGTCAAAAACTTTGCACGCCCCGTCTGCATGGACAAAAACAGTGGATGGAAAACCGTTTCTTATAATTTCAATTTTTTCATGCGAGTAGTCCACAAGGATGGAGACGCCTGAAATGGATGTGGGGATGCGTGAGAAGTCTTCGATGTTGTTCCACTCATTAAAGAGGAATCGGTTGAAAAAATCGAAAATCTCAAGCGGGGCTGAATGCCCTTCTATCATGCCTCGGAATATACCTTGGAAATAAGCAGCTATGAATGCCGATTGCAAGTCGTGACCAGAGACATCGGCGACTAGAAGCAAGAATGAGTTTTGGGAAAAAGGGATGAGGTTGATGAAGTCGCCCCCAGCCTCGTGCAGCGGGGCGTGGCATATTTCCAAGTCAACTGGGGAATTGCTTTTTTGTATTCCCAATATGAAATTTTGGATTTTTGAAACCTGCTTCACAGATGTTTCAGCAATCTGCGACAGGCGACGGCTGCGCGTCTCTTCGATCGCTTTTTCGAGCGATTTAGAAAGGGTTCCTGTTTTTACTGGCTTGTCAATGTAGTCAACAAGCCCCTGCCGTAACGACTGCGTGACTATGTGTTTGTCACCCTCAGCAGTTATCAGGATGGTGGATAGCGTTCTGTCCTGCTCGTGAACCCATTTCAGAAGGTCTAGCCCAGTCTTTTGCGGCATCCGGTAATCGCTAATCACGCACTCGAAGGCATCTGTGCCTTGGTTTTCCAGTATTTTTTCGGCGGTATCGCAGTCGGGTGCGGTCAAGACAAAGTAGCCCAGTTTTTCTAGTATCAGCTTCAAAAGAAGGAGGTCGTGCGGGCTGTCATCAACTGCCAGCAGGCTTGCTTTGTATTTTGAATCTGAACCAGTCATCGGGGGTTATAAAACAAAATTTAAACCTATCGCCTACAGTTTGGATGCGCCATCTGGTAGTCCTGACAAAAGGTATCTCACGACATCTGCTGCCGTGAAACTTTCTTTTCCAGCACTCAAGTAGCGAGCTATATTGACCAAGTCATCCCCGGCTGTCACAATTGACTTTTCAGACGAACCGTCACCCGTAATTTGCCCTAATCCAGATGTGGCCACAAGCCCGTTGCAGATACACTTGCGCCCGTCGGTTTCGGATGTGTCACCTCCCTTTTTTATGAAGGCGTCCACAGGCTCGGCGGGGCAGCGGTAGCCGATGCTACCATCGCCCTTTTTGTAGTAGTGCCGCAAAAGACCTAGATCGCAGATGCGCTCGCGCTGTTCGTAAACGGTCTCATCCGACACGGAGCCATCCACATTTACAACTTTAAACGGGAAGCCTGTCGGGGATGCGAGTGGATCCGTGAAAACTTTGATCTGTCCGTCCCGCGCCATTTTAATAACCTTCTGGCGGATTTCTGGGAGAATGCTGGATTCCTCGCAGAAGGCGAAGGCTGTTCCGACTTGCACGCCTACCGCGCCACAGCTTATTGCTTCGCAGACTTTTTGCGGTTCACCGTACGCCCCAGCCAGCCAGAACGGGAGGCCGATGTCGCGTATTTTTTGAATATCAGGAATATCCCTGACGCCGTAAACAGGTTCGCCTTTGTCATCAATTTGCATCTGACCGCGTGGCGGGGCGTTGTGTCCGCCAGCGGGCGAGCCTTCTACCACAAAACCATCCACTTTGCCGCTTGCCTTTTTCGCCAGTGTCAGCGCGAGTGTGGCAGATGAGATGATGGCGAGAAAATAGGGGCGTTTCAGTTTCGGGGCGGGTGCTCCGAATAGTTCTGATGGGTCGAAGCAGCTTGCAAAATTATCATCTGGAGATGCTCCGACCACATCCAAGCGAAGTTCGGCGGCTTGGCCATCGGAAAACATATCCATTACACCCGGGATGGCACGCGGTATGCCAGCTCCCATCAAAACATAGTCAACACCTGCGAGCATGGCACCGTACAGTGCTGGGAGCGTGGGAAGCTGTATTTTTTCTAAATAATTGATGCCCACTATTCCGTTATGCCCGTTTTTTGCAGCACAGACTTCCACGAAGTTTGCGAGAACCGTTAGTTCGATCAGCTCCTTTCCTGATTGCATTGAGGGGAGGGGGACGGTCTTGAACGGCTGCGATGCGGGCTTTCCACTGGGTATGTAATATTGGTTCCATACGCGTTTGGCGATCCGTTGGATCGGAAACTTGTCAATGGCCTGTTTCATGACACCGTCTAGGTCGCCTAGTTGCAGGCGCCGCACGAGTATGACATCTAGTGCTACGCCAGAAACCACACCCATTTGTCCAGCTAAAGAGACCGCACGGGCAAGTTGCCACGCCGAGGCTCCTATCCCCATGCCTCCTTGGATAATTTTAGGGTGGTTCATGTGATGTGGAAAGGGCTTTTCGCAAAGCCGCTGGTATCTGTTTTTAATGGCGAGGTATGCATGGACTCACACAGAGTATATCTGCCATCAATGAAATGACAAGCCGTCCGTTTCTTTTTTTACCGACTTTTTTATCTTGCATATTTTTTGGGCGGGAATATAGGAGTAATACTTATGTTAACATCCGATTTGAACACCAGCACAAAGAATCTCACGCTCAATTTTCCTAGTGATGTTTTAAGCACTAATGTTGAGGAGCTTAAAAAGCAGTTGGGAGACCTTTTTGACAGCCATGAAATTAAAAATGCCGACATCCAGCAGATAAACATGGATTTGAAGGCTGCCAACATGATTGATTCTGCGGGTCTTAATTTTATCGTCAGCATAATTCGCATTGCCAAAAACAGGAAAATAGCCATTACGGCGCACATAAAAAGCCTTTCTTTGCACCGCACATTTCTTTTCACTCGGCTCGATAAGCAGCTTGAAATTATCGTTGCGGATTGACGCTTTTTTGAAACCTTAAATTTTCGGTTTGCAAAGCGGCGTCTAGCAGTTTATAGTCCCTTCTTTCAAAGCGCGATTAGCTTAGTGGTAGAGCGCGTGCTTCACACGCACGAGGTCACAGGTTCGAACCCTGTATCGCGCAATTTTTTCTTAAGCCAGCGGACTACACCCTTCATCCGTATCCTCGCAATTCGGTTTCTTCTCATTTTCTTATCCCCCACTTTCTTTCCCAGAGACTTCAGGATGCCCCAAATCCTCGCGTAAGCTCAGAAACTTTTCACAAGTGTTTGAAAAACGCTCTCCCTAAAGAAGTGTGCCAAAAGACAATGTGTATGAAACCGCAAAATGAGCTCATGCGAGGAAAAACCCTCGCGTAAAAAAAATTACGAGAGGATTATGGGGATGCCTGAGATTATTGAAATTACGGCTTATGTTGTTAAGCCGAGGACATTTTGCATGTCGTAAAGGCCTGGCTGCTTGTCCAACAGCCATTTGGCGGCACGCAGTGCGCCCCTAGCAAAAGTTTCGCGGGATGAGGCTTTGTGTGTCAATTCAACCCGCTCCCCGCCTATAGCGTAAACGACAGTGTGTTCGCCCACGACATCGCCGCCGCGCAGGGCGTGCATTCCAATTTCTGTTTTCTGTCGCTCGCCCACCAGTCCTTCGCGCCCGTGCATGACATCTTTCTGGTACTGGAGATGGCGAACATCGCAAAGTATTTCCGCCAATCTTTTGGCTGTACCACTTGGGGCGTCCTTTTTCAAGTTGTGGTGCATTTCGATGATTTCCAGATCGAAGTCTGAACCGAGTATTTCTGCTGTTTTTTTTGTAAGCCAGAAAAGCGTATTTACACCGACAGAGAAATTTGGGGCGAGCACCACAGGTATTTTCTTTGCGCACTCGCGGATGGCCAGCAAATCATCGGCACAATGCCCAGTGGTGCCTATGACGACTGGCAAACCTAGGTCGGCTGCACACTGCGCTAGAGGAACTGTCGCAGTATGAAAACTGAACTCTATGACAGCATCTATGCCGCTAAGTCCAGCCTTGATGTCGTCACCTTGATCCAGTGCGGCACCAACGCCCCAGCCTTCAGATTCTGCCAGCCTGCAAAGGTGCTGCCCCATGCGCCCCTTGGCACCTACGATTGCCAGTTTTGGGTTCACAGCCAGCCGCCTTTCTTGAGCGTGTTTTCGAGTTTGAGTCTGTTTTCAGGGGACATTTGGATCATCGGCAGCCTGTACGATTCTTCTATCCACCCGCGCATGGCCAGTGCCGCTTTTATGGGGATGGGGTTCGTCTCGATGAAAAGATCGCGGAACAGGTCGGCCATGCGGTCGTGCAGTGACTGCGCTTCCTCGTGTTGTCCTTCGGACTGGAAGCGAACCATACGGCTGACTTCCGTGGGGAGCAAGTTGGATGCCACGCTGACCACGCCCGCAGCCCCTTCGCGCATGAACGGGAGCGTTAGGGAATCGTCGCCAGATAGTATTGTGAAGCTTGCAGGGACAGTTTTTTTAAGCTGGGTAACGCGCTCGACTTTGCCGCCAGCCTCCTTGATACCAACGATGTTTTCGCAGTCTGATGCAAGGCGCGACACGGTTTCTACAGCTATCTCTATGCCGCATCTTCCAGGGATGCTGTAAAGCACTAAGGGCAACTCCGTACATTCAGCGATCAGTTTGAAGTGGCGGTAGAGCCCCTCCTGCGGCGGCTTGTTGTAGTACGGTGCCACGAGCAGGCATCCATCGGCTCGTGCCCGCTCCGCCGCTTGGGTGAGGGAGATTGCTTCGTCGGTGCTGTTGGAGCCCGTGCCCGCCATGACTTTGCAGCGCCTGTTGACAACATTCACGCAAAGCTCAATCACAGAAATGTGTTCCTCATGAGAAAGGGTGGGGGATTCGCCAGTGGTGCCGACAGGGACGATGCCGCTCACGCCGCCCTCAATCTGTTTTTCAACGAGTATTTCTAGTGCTTTGGCGTCTATTTTGCCGTCTCTGAACGGCGTGACAATGGCTGTGTAAGTTCCTTCAAACATAAGGCAATGCTAGGGGCGATATCCAAGATGAAAAGCAGAAATTATGGCGGGCGTCCTCACTGGGTGTGATTAAAGTGGGTGAGGTTCGCAGAAGAAATGCAGAAGTCAAATTGTAGAATGCAGAATGGAATAGTGCTCACCACATAGGCGCAGAGAAGATGTGAAAACATCGAATATCGAACAAGGAATAACGAATGCCGAAGGACGAAAAGAACGGAGGGAGGGCATCATTGCCCGCCTCTTCTTCGCACAAGAACACGGGCTAGAAGCCCGCGCTCCGTTCTGTAATCCGTATTCATCAGCATTTAAAAATCTTCTTCGCGTCTTCGCACCTTCGCGTGAACCATCTTTCCTTTGAATTCAGAATAAAGACACAGGCGGGACACCTGTGCTACATTCTATTTTCAATATCTTCCTCACCAACTTTTAATCACACCCTAACTTGACGCGCATGCCCTTTCAGGATTGAAGAAAACCAGCTTCTTGAGTCGTGTTTCAAGAAATCCACGCTGTTTGACGAAGAACCTAAAATCAGAAAAAAAGGTGTTTTAGCAAATTCTGTTTTCCTACAGTAAAAAGCTGGAAATTTTAACAGCAAAACATCCTTCTATATTTGATCAGAAAAACAGCATCAACACCTATTTAGCAACGCCCAACTTTCGGAGTTCGGGTTGGATGTGGGCTGGAAGTGCTGGCTGCGTGTTTCATTCGCCTGGATAAAAATATTTTTTTCCGTCGAAGTTTTTAAAAACCCAATGCTTCTCTCCGTGTTCCAGAACATAGTTGGGGTTGAGTGGAATTTTGCCGCCGCCGCCTAGGGCATCTACTACATATTGCGGCACGGCATAACCAGTGGTGAATCCGCGCAGCGAACGGATTATGTCAACGCCTCTTTCCACTGGCACACGGAAATGCGCTGAGCCGTGTATCCAGTCGCACTGGTAGAGGTAATACGGGCGGACGCGGCATCGGAGCAGCTTGCGCATGAGGCATCCCATGTCATCGTGAGTTTCGTTGACGCCCTTTAACAGGACGGATTGGCTGCCCAGGGGGATGCCAGCATCGGCCAACATTTCCAAAGCTGCGCGGCTTTCTGCTGTCAACTCGGACGGGTGGTTCACATGGACGCTCATGAAAAGCGGATGGTGGCGTTTGAGCCTGGCGACTAGGGCGGGCGTAATGCGCTGTGGGATGAATATGGGGACGCGTGTGCCTATCCTGACTATTTCTATGTGTTTGATGACCCGCAGAGATTCAAGTATATGCTCTAGTTTTTCATCTGAAAGAAGAAGCGGGTCGCCGCCAGACAAAAGGACATCTCTCACGCCCTCGTGCGCTTTTAAATAGGCGATGACTTTTTCCGTATCGGTCTCAAACGCAAGACCTCCTGTTCCGCCCACTATGCGGGAACGGGTGCAGTACCTGCAATAGCTCGCGCAGCGGTCAGTTAAAAGCCATAGAACTCTATCTGGGTAGCGGTGGACTAGACCTGAGACTACATGGTAAGATTCTTCACCACACGGGTCTTCTGTTTCGCCAAGAGAAACCAAGCACTCTTCTTTGCTCGGTATGACCTGCCTGCGCAGCGGGCACTCTGGATTCTGCGTGTCTATCAGGTTGAAAAAATATGGAGTGACGCCTAGTTTCAGCTTGGTCTTGGTCATTTCCAAGCCAGCCTGTTCATTGGGCGTAAGAGTCAAATGCTTGGCCAAGTCTTCAGACGAACGGATTTGGTTGCGCATCTGCCAATGCCAGTTGCCCCAATCCTCATCGGTGGCGCATCCTGCCCACGCCCCTTTACCTATTTTTTGAAAATCAGAAAAAGCCTTCTCTTTCACAGGTCATTCTCATTTTACAGAACGATTCAAGGGTTGGATTTTGCTCTAGCTGTGGTTTGCCGTTCAACGAGTTTTACAGGGCACAAAACCTGCATTTTCCCAATTTTTCCAGTGTGAGCCATTTCTGAAAGCACAGCGGCCAAACGCGTGCCAATGTCCCCGACCTCCAGCTTTATAGTGGTCAGCCCAGGTTCTAGTCCGATGAGTCCAGTTTCATCGTCGTGCCCAATAATCGAAACATCGTCAGGCACCGAAAGCCCTTGCTCTCTCAATGCATACAGGCCGCCAATGGCCATCATATCTGAAACATAAAAAATGGCCGTAGGACGCAGACCTTGGCGTATTTTCTCTCTGGTCAAATCGTAAGCTTTCGGCACCCAATACAGGCCATCTCCCCAGATCATTTCTGGGGGCAGCGGATGTCCTTTTTGTTCGAAAAAATCGGCGAACCCACGGGTGCGGAGTTCCGAGTGATCGTCCCCTGAAATCCCTTTCATCACCGCTACGCGGGTGTGACCCAAATTATATAAATATTCTGCCACCATCCTGCCTGTGGCGATGTTATCGCTGTCGAAATAAATCGCATCTATGTCTGGATAAAGTCGCCCGATGACTAGCGGGATGACATGGTGATCCAACGCCAGTTTCACCATATCTTTTGCCATATCAGTAGTCCCCCCCCTCGATGGTATTAGCACAGCGGTGGACTGTTTTAGCATTTTGGTGGTTACCCCAAAGCTCCCCTCGGGAGAGAGCGGCGTGAGTGTCAACTGCCATCCGATAGATTCCAATTTACTCGTCAGAGGGGCGAGCAAGTCCATCATTATCCCAGAATGGTTGAGCATGTAAACATCGCCCAGCCCAGATATCAGTAGGCGACGCCTCCCCTTGCGGTTGCGCGTGGGTGAATAGTTCATCTCGGCGGCTTTTTCCACCACCAGTTTTTGCACCCGTTCGCTCAGGTGATATTCTGATGCCCGACCGTTTAGCACCAGCGAAACTGTGGTGGAACTTACGCCAACCGCCTTAGCCACATCTCTCATGGAAACCGCTTTTTTTTCTCTCATAAAAATAATATCCAAACTGTTGAATTATCTGTTGCGCTTCCTAAACCAGTGTGTCGCGTTGCCGTTCAATGACTCCGCTGCTTCCATCCAAGTTTCAGAAAGTGTCGGGTGCGCATGGACGCACTCTGCCCATTCATCGGCTTTCATGCCGATTTTTACGGCGAGAGCACCTTCGCCGATCATTTCCCCTGCGTGTGCCCCCACCATTCCCACGCCCAACACTTTGCCAGATGAGGAGTCCATTATTATTTTGGTAGAACCTTCGGATCTGTCCATCGTCTGCGCCCGCCCAGATGCTGCCCACGGAAAACGGGTCACGGACACAGCGCGGTTTTCGGATGCGGCTGCCGACTCAGTAAGTCCGCACCACGCTATCTCTGGGTCGCTGAAAACAACGAACGGTATCACTGGTGCATGTTGGTTTTTCTGTTTGCCCAAAATAGCTTCTACGGCCACCCGTGCATCGTGCGAACCCTTGTGTGCAAGCATCGGTTCGCCAGCCACATCGCCTATGGCAAAAATGCGCGGGTTGCTTGTTCGTCTCTGCGCGTCTGTCTCCACAAAACCGCGTGCCGCTATGTTCGCTCCAGCCTTTTCTAGGCCGAGCCCAGTAGAGTTTGGGCGGCGTCCAACGGCTACGATAATTTTATCAAAAACAGCGTTTCCAGAGAATTTTTCGCCGACCAGAGAGACATGCATCCCATCTGGCAACGCCTCTATTTTTTCCACTTTCGTTTTCAGGTGAATAGCTTCGAGTTCGGATGCCATTTTCTGTTGCACTGGCCTGACCAAATCTCTGTCTGCTCCTAGCAAGAGACCATCGGCCATTTCAACCAGAGTCACGCGGCTGCCAAAAGCGGAGTAAATGAATGCCATTTCCACGCCTATGTATCCGCCCCCGACCACAAGAAGGCGTGGGGGCACATCTTGCAACTGCAAGGCTGCGGTGGAATCCATCACCCGGCTGTCACCATGGCCGAACTCCGCAGGCATCACAGGGCTAGACCCCGTTGCCAAAATGGCTTGCTCGAAATCAATCGTAACAGTCTCGCCCAACGCCTTGCATACTATGAGGCGTGACGGCCCATCAAAGGATGCCTTCCCACAAACCACATTCACGCCGCGAGCTTTGGCCAAGGCCGACACTCCATCGGAGAGGCGAGCCACAACTTTTTCTTTCCACTGCGCCAGCTTTTCTCTTTCGAAATGCAGCCCGTCAAAAACAAGTCCACATTCCTTGGCGGCTGCCGCCTCGCGCAGCAGACCTGCGTGGCGGAGTAATGCTTTCGACGGGATGCAGCCACGGTTGAGGCAGACTCCACCGAGTTTATCTTCCTCGACAAGAGTCACTTTCTTGCCGTGGTCGGCAGCCATAAATGCAGCCGAATAACCGGACGGCCCGCCGCCGATTACAACTAGCTCTGAGCAGATGTTTGCCTGTTCTCCCATGTTGAAGATGATTGAATTTCTGGCGATCAACCAGCGAGAACATCGTCCAGCGCAGCCAAGAGTTCGCGCATGGTGGCTGGTGTTTCATCGCCCATGTTGCTGAGGCGGAAAGTGGTGCCGCGAATTTTTCCGTAGCCACCATCAATCAAGAAATTGTGTTTTTGCTTGAGCGTCTTGACCATTGCAGCCACATCCAAATTTTTATTGTTCTTCACGCATGTGAGAGATTTGGACGCGAACTTTTCATCTGGGAAAAGCTCCAGACCTTTGGAGCGAACCCATTCCCGGACGATGTTGTTGTTCTCATCGTGCCTGCGATAGCGGTTCTCCACGCCTTCGGCAAAAATATCTTCGAGCTTGCTCTTGAGAGCGTAGATGTGGGCTATGGACGGCGTTGACGGCGTCATGCTCTCGGCTCCATTTTTTTGGAACTCGAGAAAGTCGAAATAATAGCCGCGATCTTTTACTGTGGCAGCGCGATCAAGTGCTTTTTGCGAGAGGGCAAACAGAGCCAAGCCCGGCGGCATCGCCATTGCTTTCTGCGAACCCGTGAGCAGCACATCTATGCCCCACTCATCCATTTTGATCGGCACTGCACTGAACGATGACACGGTGTCAACGATCATGCATACATCGGGGAATGAGCGGACGACTTCGCATATTTCGGCTAGTGGGCTCATCGTGCCCGTGGATGTCTCATTGTGAATCATGGTGAGCGCATCGAAACCGCCTTGGGCGAGTTTTTCTTTCACGATGGCTGCCGTTATTGGTTGGCCCCATTCAACTTGGCATTTTTCAGCCGCTTTGCCGCATTTGATGGCGACATCATACCACTTGTCAGAAAATGCGCCGTTCATGCAAACCAGCACTTTCTTAGCTACCAAGTTGCGGATGGCTGCTTCCATAACACCCCACGCCGAAGATGTGCTTAAATAAACGGGCTGTTTAGTATAAAACAGCTCCTGCAAAGAAGGCTGAAGCCCTGCGTAAAGGTTTTTGAAATCTTGGCTGCGATGCCCAATCATGGGGCGGCAAAAAGCCTCAAAGGTTTTGGCCGACACTTCGACTGGTCCTGGAATAAACAATTTTGCGTGACTCATAAGGAGCCTGTTATACAAAAGACGCCCAATTATGCGACTTTTTCTTTTTATTGTTTCAGTTGGCGTTATTGCGCTGCTACCTTGCGTAGAGGCTCGCGCCATTACGCTTGATGAAATAGTTCGGCGCACGCTCGAAGCTGAAAAACAGAATGCCAAAAAATTGGACGGGTGGCGGTACAGGCAAGACATCACGGTCGAAAAAATAGACAAGGGTGATACCGTCAAAAATACTGAGAAACTCACCGTTTGGGCCACCTGTTCCACCAACATAACCTACCAAGTCTCCAATGATGGCGTTGGAAGCGGGACATTTGTGGCGGGAAAAATGCGCCAGCCCACGGCATCGGAGCAAAAAACCGTCAAGACCGCCAACATTTTCAAAGAGTCATTCCAGCTTTCTGATCTGGCTCCCCGGTTCTTGTTGGAACGGCAGCCTGACGAGTCTGTGCGAGTGGGAAAAGAAAAATTCGACTCACGCTGCTATGTCATTTCTTTCCAGCCGAAACCCGGCGTGCCCACGCCTGCATCGCGCAAAGAAAAAGTCATCAACGCCCTCCAAGGGAAACTCTGGATACTCCAAGATTCATTCACGATTGCGCAGATGAAATCCTCTTTGCACCACCCCGTTTCTCTAGCGTGGTTCATGGTCACAATGAAAGACCTAAACTTGGCGTTCCAGTCACAACGCCTGCCCAATCAGCTCTTAGCTCCAGCCTCTATAAATATGTCCTACACGGTTCGAGCAGGCTTCAGCAACATACGCCAACGGCAGCAGATCGGCATGTCGCAATTTTCTGCGCCATAGCAGCCAGTTTTTTTGTGTAGTGTAGAAGCGGCGTCTCGCCGCTTTAAGGCGCTCCTTTGAAAATAGGGGCAAGCGACAAGCGACAAGGGGCAAGGGGCAAGGGCGGGAGCAGAAAAAGTAGAAGCGGCGTCCCCCGCCGCTTTCGGAAAGGAGCGCGGTGCGTCCCGCCAGCGAGGCTAGGCGCAGAAGGTCAAATATCCACCCACCATTTTCATCCCTCGTGGTGTTCGCAGAACATGGTGACTCATCTGAAAATAGAAGGGAGCGGCGGCATCTTGCCGCCGAAAGAAGCAGGCAAGGATGCCCGCACTACATTTTCATCGTTTGTGGTGTTAGCAGAACGAGGTGACTCCCGAAAGAGAGGCGAAAAACTTGGGTGGATTTAAATGGAAAGCATTTTTTTCATTTCGCCCCAAGGCATGGTGTTGGCGACATCCTCTTTGCGTAGCCAGCCTTTGCGGGCTATTTGGACGCCGAACTTTAAATAGCCTAGTTGCTCTGTGGAATGTGCGTCTGGGTTGATGGCGCAAAGGACGCCTTTATCCCGCGCCCGCTTCCACCAGCGCCAGTCCATGTCTAGGCGCATCGGGTTGGAGTTCAGCTCGATCCATGTGCCGTTTGCGGCGCACGCGTCAATGATCTTTGGGATGTCCAAATCATAGCCGTTGCGTTCCAGCAGAAGGCGTCCTGTGAGGTGGCCTAGCATGGTGACGGACGGATGCTCGGCGGCTTGTATAATGCGGCGTGTCATAGCATCTTTCTCCAGCGTGAAAGATTGGTGTATTGATGCCACGACATAATCCAGTGCGGCCAGCGTTGTGTCATCGTAGTCGAGCGAACCGTCCTTCAGGATGTCCACTTCGCTCCCTGCCAAGAGTCGAAAATCATCCCATGTTTCGTTGAGCCTGCGTATTTGTGCGACCTGTTTTAGCAGAGTTTCTGGTTGGAGCCCGTTGGCCTGGAAAGAGGATTTGCTGTGGTCTGCTATCCCGAGGTATTCTAGCCCTAGCGAGCGTGCCGCTTCGGCCATTTGTTCCAAGGAATGTTTCCCGTCGCTTGCGTTCGTGTGGTTGTGGAATGTGCCGCGCATATCTGTCCACTCAACAAGGCGCGGGAGCTTTCCTGATTCGGACGCCTCAATTTCTCCAAGGTTTTCGCGGAGTTCAGGCGGGATGAAATCTAAGCCGAGATTGCGAAAAAGAGCATCTTCGCTTTCGCAGTGGACGCGGAGCGTTTCGGGCGTTTCATTGCCGGGTTCGGCATGTTCATCAGCGGCGCGGAAGAGACCCCATTCGCTCAGTTTCATGCCGCGCTGGATCGCGCGCTGGCGCATGGCAATGTTGTGTTCTTTGCTGCCAGTGAAGTGGTGCAGGGCGCATGGGAATATGCTGTCTGGCACCACACGCAAGTCGCACGGGAGGCCGTTTTCCAATATGACGCTGGATTTGGTTTCTCCGTGCGCCACGATTTTTTGGACAGGCGGAAGCGTGACGAAAGCGTTCATGATAGCCGCTGGCGATGCGGACGAAACGAGGATGTCCAAATCCTTGAGAGTCTCTTTGCATCTGCGGAAGCTGCCAGCCAAGCTGATGCGCGACACCTCCGGGAGCGCACGGAGGTATTCGACCAAATCCTCTGCCACAGGCCAGACATCGCCGTAGCGGTGGCTGCCTTTGAAAGAGCGGCGCAGTGCTATGCCTTCGAGGATGTGCTCTTGCGTTTTTTTTCCAAACCCAGCAAGCTCCGCCACCTTGCCAGATTGGCATGCCTGTTCGAGTGTTTCAAAAGAGTGTACGCCGAGTGCGTCGTATAGGGCTTTAATTTTTTTGGGGCCTAGACCCGGTATGGAAAAAAGCTCAGGCAAAGTGGCGGGGAACGATGCTTTGAGTTCTTCGTGGTAGGCGATTTTGCCCGTTGAAAAAAACTCGGCAATTTTATCTGCCAGAGCTTTGCCAATGCCTGGCAGGTCGGCTAGGCTCCCGTCCGCGACCCGTTTGGCTACATCGAAATCTGCGGTTTGCAAGAGCCGTGCAGCCTGCCTGTAAGCCCTTGTTTTAAACTGGTTTTCGCCTTTGAGTTCGAGCAAAAGGGCGATTTCTTCAAGGGTATCTGCCGCTTGGTCTTTGTCCATGTGGTGCATCAATCGCGAGCGGTGCTTTTATTTTTTTGCATCTGCGGCGCAGCGGAAGCCGAGCGTGACATGCTGGTAAATCGGGTACTGCGAAGTGATCATTTTTGGGTCATCGGCTCGCATCATGTTGAGGCTGGCGAAATTGCCGCCCGCGAAAAGCTTTGCGGGATCTCCAAGCAGTGTTCCATCGGATGATGTCCATTCGCTCACATTCCCTAGCAGGTTGCAGACGCCGTGCTGGCTGCGGTCTTTCGGTGTTTTGTTTACTGGATTCCATGCGTGGAACCCGTCCACCGCACCAGCACTCTTGTTTTGCGGCTGTCCCATGAAATAGTCAGAGCCGAGGTTTGCCCTAGATTTGTCGGCATCCTCGCCCCAAGGGAAGGGGTGTTTTTCGTCGCAGCCGAACGCTTTGCGCCACTCTTCTACTGTCGGGAGGCGTTTGCCTTTCCATTTCGCATAAGCTGAAGCTGAGAACCAGTCCACATTGAAAACTGGCGAGTTGCCCGTGAGATGTCCGTCTTTATACAAGTTCCCATTTTGGATGGAGCTTATTATGATCTTCCAATCTTTGGGGACGAAAGTTTTAATTTCTGCGGGCATCCCCGGCGGGGCGTAGGTGGCCATGCCATCTTTTTCGACTGCTTTCAGGAACTGCGCGTACTGGAAAATCGTAACCTCGAACTCGTCTATCGAGAATGGTTCCAAAATATTTTTTTCGCCTTTGCGGTCAATCCATTCTCCGCCAGGAATCTGGATGCTGGAGTTGAAATCTGAGCCTGTGATTTCGTTTTGGAAGGTGAACCAGAGGTAGCATCCCAAGACTGCGCTCAACGCAAAAAAGCCGCCTATCCACGCCAGCAGGTTTTTCTTTTTTTTGGATTCTACTTGGCGCAGTGTTTTTTCGAATTCGAGTTGCTCACGCGTTTTCTCAAGTTTTTTTTCGGGGGCAAGCGCAACAACCAAATGCTGTATTTGTTCAAGTGCCTTATGGGCGGAAATCGTGCCGGCATACATTTGCCGGAGCATCGGTTTTAGCTCTGCTGCTTTAGGGTCGCCGTGCGCAAGCATTTTGTCTATGAGCGCTGCCAGCGCCTTCATCTGTGCCGCTGTCTCCGCAGGCGCTTCCTCTGGACGAGGGTGCAGGTGGTTCAACTTCAAAACGCCAGTGGGGGAGAGGAGCAGGTCGCGGGCTTCCATGAGTCTGCACGGCGATGAAGAAATGTGCAGCAGTGCGGAAAGCGTTTTTTCGCATACGGAAGCAGCCTCTCTGGGGTCGAGCTTTTTGCCCTGTTCAGCCCATTGCGAAAGGTCGCCGTACGGCCACCACTCTTCAGCCGAAAAACAGAATCCGTGCTCCTGCGAAACCTCGAAAATAGTAGGGAGGTTGGCGTGCGGGTTAAACGCCATCCTTTGGAAATACGCGATAAAATCCGCTTGTTTCAACCCAGATTTCGGGGCGAAAAATGTGAGGCGCACATCACGGTTGACGCCGCTTTGTTTCGCTGTGAAACATGGCCCCCACTGCGATGGCGGTAGCGCAGCCTCCACCGTATAATTACCCAATTTCATGCCGCTGCGGATTTGTGCAGGGTTGCGCGATTGGTCTGAAGTCTCTGGTGCAGCTTTCGGTATAGGCGGTAATGCGCTTTCCAGATCACTGCTATTTTTTGCGGGTGAAGCATCAGACCCGTCTTGAGCGGGAGGTGCTTCGCTGGTGGTAGCAGCTTGTGCCGATAAAAATTTTTGTAGTGTCGAAGTGAGCGCGGCGGCGTCGAATGGCTTGGAAAGAAGCGTGGCATCGCCGAGATATTGGGCGTAGTCTGTAAGGTCGTAATCCGTGAGAATCACGGCTTGCATGGACGGAAATTTGGCACGCAAGTGGACTAGCAAATTTATCCCGTCGAGTTCCGGCATGACGGCTTCGGCTATGAGCAAATCCACTTTGGGAACTGCGTGCGCAGTGCTCCAAGCTTCTAGCCCCGATGGGCAGATGGAGGCGTGGGCTCCCGGAAAATTTTTGATGACGGATTGGCAGATGTTTCTTAGCGATTCATCGGGTTCGGCTACCAAGATGTGGGTTTCCATAGGTGGGTCTGGCGTGGTTTTAGTGTGGAGGGAAGAGTGTTGAAAGCTGGGGCGGTTCGGCGAGTTCGTCCTGCAGTTTGCCTTTGTAAAAAACACGCATCAAATAGCCGTGATAAACTGTGCCTCGGCCCGGTATGAGAGGTGCTTTGGCGGTAAAAATTTCGGAAGAACCCCCGGCCCAGTCAATAGGTTTGGACTCGAACTCAACTGTCACTTTAGAGCTTATAGGCATGACGCTCTCTTTGTCTTCCTCGAAGAAAAAAGTCTGTATGCGGACATCGGAGGGCTGGAATGAAGAGACGCCCGCTTTCGGGGCGAGCGTCACGCGGAAAGCCGGGTCGTTGAACTGCGATTCCACTGGGACGATTTCCGCAAAACGGATTTCTTGCGGCAGCGAAGCACGCATTTTAACATGCTGTTTCCTAGCTTCTTCCTTCAAAATATCCTGCTCCCTTTTCGTGATGGCTTCAAGGCTGCTGGAGGCGCGGGCTATGAATATAGCTGTATGAGAGTCGGACTTGAGCTGCATCACAGTTTTCCATATTTCTTTTGCCGAGTCCAAGTCTCCAGACGCCTCATGCAGCGAAGCTAGGCTGGAAAGCGTGTGCGGGTTTTTGGTGTCCCATTCCAGTGCTTCCAGCAGTTTGGCTTTGGCCAGAGAGAAGTCGCCCATGGCGCGGAACTCGCGTGCTTCGCGGTTGAGCTTGGTGATGGTGTCGTCTTTGTCTTTGTCGTTGCTTGCCACCGAAAGACGCCCTTGCACTTTAGGCAAAAGCATGGGGATGGATGGCTCGCTGCTGGCCGTATCGAGTGGCAGGCGGTTCATGTCAAAACCAGAGACCGACGGGGTGAGGACTGGGATGTCGTCCAAGTTGCCCGATGACTGCGCGGACGGGAGCGGTGGCGGGATCGGGGCGATCTGTGACGGCGCATGGCCGATGGATAGAGGGGGTAGCGACTGGATGCCAGATGAATCTTGGTTTGTTGCAGGTGTGGTTTGCTGCTGGTTTTCTGGGCTGGGTGTGTCCATGCTTCTTATGTTTGCGGGAATCTGTTTTTTTAATTTTAACTGGCTGTCGTCTTTTGGTTCGGTTTCTACCGAGATAGTTTTGCGGAAGAAGGGTATTGAGAACAGCCACAGGAACTGGCTCAAGGCCAGAAAAACCAAAATCCAGAGCGTGAATTTCCAGAGAGAACTTTTTACTCTGGGCACGGGTTCGAGGGAATCCATGCCTTAGAGCATGGCGCAGACTGCCGTGTCATGTCAAAGTCAAAGATGCCTGTCGGCGAAAATTTGGGCGTTCAAAAGACTAGCCATTATGCGGCGGATTAGTTAAATTACGAGTATGGGACGACAATGGTTGCACGACAAGCGGGCGGTGGCTTCTTTGAAGAAATCGCAGGTCACGGGTAAACTGGTGAGAGAGGTGATGGTGGCTGCCAAGCACGGCGGAGCCGACCCCGAATCAAATTCTCGCCTTGCGACTGCCATCGAAAAGGCACGCAAGGCCAATGTGACGCGCGATGTGATTGACCGAGCCGTCAAAAAAGGTTCTGGCTCAGGTGCTGACGCCATGGTGATGGAGCATGTTATTTTTGAGGGCTACGCGCCGCACAAGGTTCCAGTGATCGTGGAAGTGTTTACCGACAACAACAACAGAACCGCCCCAGAAATCCGCGTGTTTTTCAGAAAAGGACAGCTCGGCGCAGCGGGGAGCAACAAGTTTCTTTTTGAGCAGGTCGGCATCGTTGAAGCCTACAACGCAAATGTTTCGGCGGATATTGAGGCTGCCGCAATTGAGGCTGGTGCCAACGAGGTGGAATCTCTTTCTCACATGCAAAACGATGACATACCAGAAGGTGTTTGCGGTGCTCGGTTCATAGCAGAACGCGCTGCACTGCATCCTGTTTCGCGCTGGCTTTCCCAAAACGGCTGGAGCCTAGTCACCAGCGAAATCGGTTTTTTGCCGAAGCATTACCCCTCTCTCACAGACGAGCAACTCAGCGAGGTTTCATCTTTTTTACAGACTCTCGATGATCACGACGATGTCCATCGCGTATGGGCCGCCCTCAAGTGAGCGCGTGCTACACCTTTAAAATGAAAAAACTTCCCTTGTTTACAGCACTAGGGCAGGTTACAAAAAAACCATCCATAACAATTAAATAAAATGAGTGAGACTAAGGCCATGAAATATATTTTTGTCACCGGTGGAGTGGTTAGCTCCCTCGGCAAAGGTTTGACCGCCGCCTCGCTCGGCACTCTCCTAGAACATCGCGGACTGAAAGTCGTGTTGCAGAAATACGACCCGTATTTAAATGTGGATCCTGGCACTATGAGTCCATACCAGCACGGCGAAGTCTATGTGCTGGAGGACGGAGCTGAGACAGACCTAGACCTCGGGCATTACGAACGATTCACGGGCAGCCGCCTCACCCGCAGCAACAATGTTACCAGCGGCCAGATTTACGAGGCGGTGCTAGGAAAAGAGAGGAGCGGCGAGTACCTTGGCAAGACTGTGCAGGTAATCCCGCATGTGACCGATGAGATCAAGTCGCGACTGAAGAAGCTTGCCGCCCAGCAGACATGCGACATCATCATTACCGAAATCGGCGGAACCACGGGCGACATCGAAGGGCTTCCGTTCCTAGAGGCCATACGCCAGTTTTCGCAGGAAGTCGGCACACACAACGCGATGTTCATACACCTCACGCTCGTGCCGTACCTGAAGGCTGCGGGGGAGTTGAAGACTAAGCCGACACAGCAGAGTATTGCGAAGCTGCGCGAGATAGGCATCCAGCCGAACATTTTGATATGTCGCACGGAGCACCCGCTCTCCATAGATATTCGCAACAAGCTCTCTTTATTTTGTAATATGCCCACTGACAATGTGATTGAGCAGATGGATGTGGCTCACACGATCTACGAGGTGCCGCTGATGCTGCAAAAGGAAAAGCTGGATAAGCTCGTGTGCAAACAGCTCAAGCTGGATGTGCCTCCGGCCAACATGGAAAAATGGCAGCGTTTCGTGCAGCAGATCATTTTCCCTTCCAAGAAAATCAGGCTCGCCATGGTCGGTAAATATGTCGAGCATCAGGACGCTTACAAGAGCGTGGTGGAATCTCTCACACACGCCTCAGCCGAGCACAGCACCGGGCTTGAGCTTCTCCAGATAGACGCAGAAACCATCGAGAGAGACGGGACGGAAGAACTGCTTGGAAAAGTTCACGGCATCGTTGTTCCTGGTGGTTTCGGGGATCGCGGCGTTGAGGGGAAAATAGCAGCAGCAGCCTACGCCCGCACGAAAGGTGTGCCCTACTTTGGTTTGTGCTTGGGGATGCAGATCGCAGTGATTGAGTTTGCCAGAAATGTCCTTGGCTGGACAAGTGCCAACAGCACGGAGTTTGATGCAGCTACATCTTACCCCGTGATAGCACTGTTGGATGAGCAAAAGACCATCACACAAAAAGGCGGCACGATGCGGCTCGGCGCATGGGAGTGCCGCGTGCAGCCCGGCACGCTGGCATGGGCTGCCTACGGGGCAGAATCTGTTTCAGAACGCCACAGGCATCGTTACGAGTTCAACAACAACTACCGCGAAAGCATGACCAATGCGGGTTTGGTTCTCTCGGGGTTGAGTCCTGACAGCAAACTCGTAGAAATGGTCGAACTGAGCGGACACCCTTGGTATCTCGGGTGCCAGTTCCACCCTGAATTCCAGTCGAAACCGACTAGCCCGCACCCACTTTTTAGCGATTTTGTAAAAGCGGCTATTGAGTTTTCCAACCTCACTGCGTAACACATTTATTACTATGCCCCCACGGAAGATCACAAAAAAAACCGTAAAAACTGCTGCTTCACTTTTTCCATCCGACAAATTTTTATTCATCGGCGGACCGTGCGTAATCGAGTCTGAACAACTCTGTTTCCGCATAGCCGACAAGCTCCTAGAATGTTGCGACGAACTTGGGTTCAGATATGTTTTTAAGGCCAGTTACGACAAGGCCAACCGCACATCGCACGAGAGTTTCCGTGGGCTTGGCATGGAGAAAGGGCTGGAAATATTGGCCAAAGTCAAAGAACGATTCGGTGTGCCCGTGCTTACGGATGTTCATACTGTAGAGGAAACAGTGCTGGCGGCCTCTGTAGCCGATATTTTACAAATACCAGCTTTCCTTTGCCGCCAGACAGACCTTGTCCTCGCTGCGGCTGCAACTGGCCGCGCAGTCAATGTGAAAAAAGGGCAGTTTCTCGCTCCGCACGACACCTCACCCATCGCGGCCAAACTCAAGAAAGTCGGCTGCAAAGATTTTTTCATTACGGAAAGGGGCACCACCTTCGGTTACAACAACCTAGTCGTGGACATGCGTTCGCTTCATTGGATGAGGGAGGCTGGGCTGCGTGTTATTTTTGATGCCACGCACTCGGTGCAGCGTCCCGGCGGACTGGGCAACGCCACGGGCGGCGACCGCGCTCTAGCTCCAGTGCTTGCGAGGGCGGCGGTGGCTGTGGGTATTGACGGCCTTTTTATGGAGACACACCCAGACCCAGACAAGGCTCTTTCGGACGGCCCGAATCAGGTTCCACTAAAAGATATGCCCCGCGTGCTGGCCTCGATTCGACGCGTGCTTGACGCGGCCTGCCAAGGGTGATTATAAAAGCCAATGCAACAGACAACGCTTATTATTTTCAAGCCCGACAGCATCCAGAAAAATTTGGTGGGCGAGATACTCGCTAGGTTCCAAAAAGAGGGATTTGCTATCGCAGGCACCAAGATGATCAAAATGACAGACGAGCTTTTGCGCGATCATTACGCGCATGTGCTGGACAAGCCGTTCTTTCCTGGATTGGTCTCATACATGACGAGTTCCCCCGTTATCGTTCTCGCCCTGCGCGGCGAGGAGGTGATTAACCGTGTGCGCGAAATGCTCGGCCCCACAGATTCCCAAAAAGCACCCAAAGGGACGCTCCGAGGCGACTATGGCGAGGATGTCACGGTCAACCTCGCCCACGCATCCGACTCGCCGGAAACAGCCCGTGTCGAGTTGGCTCGTTTCTTCGCGCAAAGCGAAATTTTTTAACAGGCACACCTATGAACAGGGAACGCTCGGAACAGCTTTTCAAGGCGTCTTTAGAGCGCGTTCCTGGTGGCGTAAATTCGCCAGTTCGCGCTTTTCGAGCCGTGGGTGGCCAGCCGTTTTTTGTAGAGAAAGCATCGGGTGCCCGCGTGGCAGATGTGGACGGCAACGAGTATATTGATTTCGTATGTAGCTGGGGACCGAATATCTTGGGGCACGCGGCTGCTCCAGTGGTGGAGGCCGTCCGCGAGGCCGCGCTATCTGGCTTGAGTTTCGGAATACCGAACCCCCGTGAAGTCAGGCTGGCTCAGATGATTTGCAGCCATGTCCCTTCCGTTGAAAAAGTGCGCCTCTGCAACAGTGGCACGGAGGCAACGATGTCCTGCCTTCGCCTTGCCAGAGGGTTTACGGGGCGCGACAGAATAATCAAATTCGATGGCTGTTACCATGGGCACAGCGATTCGCTGCTAGTCGCTGCGGGGAGTGGTGCTCTGACTTTTGGACGCCCTGACAGCGCGGGCGTCCCGGAAGCACTGGCTGCGCTGACGATGGTGCTGCCGTTCAACGATGCAGATGCCGTCCGCGATGTTTTTCGTTTGCACGGCAAAGAAATAGCAGCCGTGATAGTCGAGCCAGTGCCAGGAAATGCCGGGTTGTATTTGCCAAAACCTGGCTATTTGGACGATCTGCGCAAAATATGTTCGGAGTTTGGCGCAGTGCTTATTTTTGATGAAGTCATGACAGGTTTCAGGCTGGCATCCGGCGGTGCTCAAGAACTGTATGGGGTGACTCCTGACCTCAGTGCTTTTGGCAAAGTCATAGGTGGCGGGCTGCCCGTCGGTGCTTTTGGCGGGCGTTCAGACATCATGGACATGCTGGCTCCGCACGGGCCAGTTTATCAGGCGGGCACGCTTTCTGGCAACCCGCTGGCCATGGCTGCTGGCATAGCACAACTTGAAACACTCGAAGCCGAGAATGGCTGGGCTAAACTGGAAAAAACAGGGAAGCGCATGGCTGAAACCGTGTCGGATATTTTGAAAAAGAGCGGCCACGATTGCCAGTTCAACCAGATAGGTTCCATGTTCTGCCTCTATTTTTGTGAGCAGCCTGTTCACAACCTCAACGATGCGAAAAAATGCGATCTGGACAAATTCAAGCGGTTCTTTTTGGGAATGCTTGAAGCTGGTGTTTACATTGCGCCATCACAGTTTGAAGCGGGCTTCATATCGCTTGCCCACGGCGAAAGCGAGATGGACGCAGCGGCGGAAGCCATGAGCCGAGTGTTAGTGACGCTTTGACGGGATGCGCTACTGGGACCGCTGGCGTCACGCCGGCATCTTCGCTAGGAACGCCGGCTCCTCACTGGGACTGCTGGCGTTCCCAGCAGCAAATTGATTCAACCCCTTCAGGCATACGCGTCAAGTTAGCGCGACGCGAGTTTTCAAAATGGATTTTTTGAGT
>JFJP01018626.1_pt1 | contig 24560 bp, 23 predicted proteins | sample 431651 | NCBI WGS metagenome assembly JFJP01 (sample SAMN02602958, study PRJNA72255) | Microbial mat metagenome, whole genome shotgun sequencing project. | biome: fresh water; feature: sink hole; material: water; isolation source: purple microbial (photo- and chemosynthetic) mats found in...
TCAGGGTAAGGAGTCGTTGAAAAATAACCTAGACACTTAGACGATCGATTTATCACGCTCCGCCCTATTCGTTCGCCTTCACCTTTCGCCCGAATCGATAGACGGGAAAGGTGAACGAGAACGGGCGCTATAGCTCCGCCCTAGTCCAGTATTTGTAGTTCGGTTTGCTGGGCGTTGCAGCGCCCCCTGCCAATCCCTCGGGCGGCCGTCCATGTCATACCATCCCATGCGGACTCATGTCCTGCTACCGTATAGGATTATTATTCAGCCATTCCACGGCCTCTTCAGGAGACGTTGCAGAAAGGAGAACGGACAGTGCATCGCCCTTCATTGATGCGGCAATGCTTGATAGTGTTTTTAGATGGCTCTCGGGATTCACGCCGGTCGGACTTATCAGGAGAATCATGATCCTGCTCCTTTTATCAGCATGTTCGTATCCGGCATGATTGACCCCGACAAAGACGGTTGCAGAGGTTAGCGTTGGCACGTAGGTATGGAAGAGAATTATATCGTTGCCAAGTTCCAAAGGTGCATAACCAAGCATTTTAGCCGCATCGTTCGCAAAATCGTCTTTTATAAGTTCATGGACGGAATCGGCCATATTCATCTGATCGAAATCCAGCCTGATTCTGCGAGCAGTGAAAATATATGAACGAACAAGGGGATGGCTTTCCGCTTCTCCCTGTGGAATCCCGGTGTTTTTTGAGAGCGGAGGATAGATTACGGCAAAATTGGAATTAGGGAATGAATCGGCGATCAGGCCTGGCAATCGATTCATGAACGGGTGCCATAAGAACTCCCCTCGCCGTTGATTGATAAGCATGATGAAGTCGTTGGGCGTGGCGATGCTTGCAAGCTTATCTGGCAAATCTCGCCATCTCGAAATTGAATCACCGAAGAATATGGGGACCGCGGGTTGAGTTCTACTAACTAGCGTTTCTGCGTCTCTGCATGGAGCGGAAACCATCACTATTCTTATCGGCGTGCCGAGCTGTGATGCCATCAGTTTTATCGTGTGGATGGCCGATGTGAATCCCGCATGCTTTTCAGATGAGGGAGGAATCGCCAAGATCATATTTCGTGTTGCCGTTAACGTTGATTTCACATGGGCGATGATGACGGTTTGCATACTGCGAGTAACAACCTCGTCTAAGGTTATTCCAAACGTGTCACCAAGCCCTAATAATTTACCGCTCCAACCTGCCACAAGAACGGAAATTCTAAAGTCCTTTATCGCATAAAGGATACCTTCCGCCATATTGGTCTCAAGTCTTGTCAGTGGAATTACTGGAATAGCGGCTGCAATCGCCCTGGAAGATGCTTTCGAAAGGATTTTCTCTGCGTTCGATACTATACTTTCACTGTCTTCTCCGTCCTGAACCACCGAAAGCGCGTATAAGGACTCATTTGAATTCTTTTTTCTAACGAACATTGACAGATCAACCAGTCTTTCCGCATTTTCTGGATTTGCTAGACTGACCATTACCCGATCTGGTATGTCTCCTGAGTCCGGCGCAACGTCCATTTTCAGAGCCACACGCCTAGCAAAAATATCCGTGAACCAGGTTCCGAAAAGGCAGGTAACGGCGATCATTATAATAGTACCCGTGAGCAGGGACTCCCCGAATAGTCCGAGCCTATGACCGACAATAACCGCAGCAAGCGTGGCAGCAGCCTGGTTTATGCTTAGGCCAAACATCAGCATCCCCTCGTCCGCTGTAAATCCAAGAATCTTTGCTCCGACCCATGACGCAAACCATTTTGTGAGGAATATTATCCCTAGCATGACCAATGTCACAGCCCAGGCCTCCCCTCCATTGAGAATTCGTACGTCAATGATCATCCCCGTAGAAATCAAGAAAAAAGGAATGAAGAGGGCGTTCCCTACAAAATGTACGCGATTCATTAATGTGCTTCCATCAGGGATAAGCCGGTTCAAGGAGAGACCGGCAAGGAAAGCCCCGATAATCGGTTCAAGGCCGACAAGGATGGAACAGTAAGAACAGACAAAGAGAGACGTCATTACAAAAATGAATTCCACTTCACCGTTTTCAGCGACATTTCTCAAAAACCATCGTCCGACTTTTGGAACGAGCCAAAGCGTCAGGCTGAAATATGCAGTTACGAGGAATGAGAGTTTGACCCAGAAATAGGTACCGATGGGCTCAGATGATGATGATGCCACCACGGCAAGAACCATCATGGCACCAATATCTGTTAAGAGCGTCCCCCCAATGGATGCGGTGACGGATATATTCTTTGAAAGGCCCAATTTGCTTACAATTGAGAAGGGAAGAAGGGTGTGCGATGAAAATACACTTCCTAGAAGTATAGATACAGGCCAGTTGTAGCCCATCATTATCCTTCCCATGATTATCCCGAGAATCATAGGAACCCAAAACGTTAAATTTCCAAATATGATACCATGTCTACGATTCTTTTTAAACTGATTAAGGTCAATCTCAAGCCCTGCGATGAACATGATGAAAAGGAGTCCGATGGTTCCGAGAAGGTTTATCGTGGCATCGCGCTGCAACAATCCAAGCGCATTCGGCCCGATAACGGATCCAGCCAATATAAGCCCCACCATCCCTGGGATGCGCAGCCTTGAAACGATAATCGGAGCAATCAGGATAACGAGAAGGACAATAGTAAAAATGAATACAGGATTGTTTGATGCGCCCACGCCCACAATACGTCCTTCTCTGAGGCGCTGACAAAGCCCGCCCCATTAGATTCTATGCAATTCCATACCGTAACGAAAACAATTTTTGGAGAATCTACCATTGAATCCAGAGATTGCCTATCATTTTTTGAAAGGTGTTGTACCGCCGTGTTTAGGGTGCCATTATTTGGGTTTGCACATTGCCAAAAGAATCGTTATAGTCCTTAACCAGTATGGTTATGCATGAATGGCGTCTTGCACGGCTGGCCGCGCAACGCCGTAGCGAGGATTTTTGTGTCATGATAAAACATTGGTTAATCGCCCGGCAGGCACTATCTTTTGGCGCATTGCTGGCGAGCTCGCTCCTCTGGTGTGGATGCGAGGATAATGACAAGAAAACCTCACCGTCCGGCACCGAACGTCCGGGACGCTATCACATCACCGTGTATTATACGCCGGTTGAAATCTACCACAGCGGCCCGGTTCTGCCCGTATGGGGTGTCACGGACGTCAGCGGCGAATCAGGACGCGAACTGCTCGGATCGTACCCCGAGAGTTTCATCGCTGCCGTGCAGATGGAGGGATCTGGAAGAATCACGTCGGGTGCGTATGCCGGTAAATATCTCAACGGGTCGTTTGGTGGCGGATTCTGGCTCAGCGACTTCGCCCCCGATGCCTATGGCGAGCCCCTGCAACCTTTCAAAACAGCGGCCGCCGATGGAGACGTGCTTGAACGCGAAACCCTTTTCAAACTGAAGAAGCCCCTGCTTGAGAGTGGCGGCATTGAAATCAGTGCAACGGCTGCCAAGAAGCTGCTTTCCGCCATCTGGGATGTGCAGGATCATTTCGAGACGGGCTTCGGCGGCGACTTACGCATCGACCTGTATATCGGGGAGGAGGACCGCGACGATTTCACCATCAAAAACCCCTATTACGTGGCGCTGGAAAACGTGATCATCGAAACCTTTTGAATAGACATAAACCGGACATAAATAAATCGTTCAACACGAACGGGTGAAAATACACACTAAGCACTTGATTATCAACTGGAGCCAGTTGTCGGATTCGAACCGACGACCTGATGATTACAAATCATCTGCTCTGCCAACTGAGCTAAACTGGCGATGTCTGTGCTTTAATTTATGCGATTTGGCCGAAATGTCAACGCCAGAAAACAGAATGACCGCTATTTTTTACAAACGTCGTTAAGATGTTCGTATTTTGAATTGTTTAGCATCGCGACTTTGTAGCCGCACGATTCGAGATAACGAATTGCCCTGATGACCGTTTCTTCGGTTATCGCGGACTGGGGCTCGACGTCCAAATGAACCATTTTCGATTGCGGCACGAATTCTGATTGCACAAAGAATTCCTCTACCGTAAGGACTTTGTTGTCTACAATAAAGTTCTGATTTTCGTCGACCTTTACCGTGATCACTTTCATGTCCGGCGGACATGATGCACGTTCACTGCGCATCGGGCATCGGCAACCAGCAAACACAATCACCGTCAGCGCAACCATCGCAAACATAACCGTTTTCATTAACAGATACTCCTTTGTTCTATTGCCATTTTTGTCATTCCTATGATTCAGCACGCTTGACCACCGGCGGAACGGGGCGACCGAGAAAGCCCAAGACGGTTTGCAAGTCCTCCCAGACCGGGCGCTTCATAGCGGGATCGCGCAGCAGGTACGCGGGGTGGTAGGTGGGCATGAGGGGGATCCCCTCGAACGAGAGCCACTGTCCACGCACTTTACTGATGGTTTGTCCCTTTGGCAGGGTGACGAGGCCCTCGACGGCCGTCGCCCCCATGGCGATGATAACCTTGGGTTTCAGGACGGCGATCTGTCGCTTCAAGAACGGCAGACAGGTGCACATTTCTTCCGGTGTAGGCTTACGATTTTCAGGGGGGCGACATTTGTTGATATTGGCAATGAAGACGTCCTCGCGCGGGTACCCCATCGCCTCAATCATCTTGGTTAGCAACTGGCCGGCGCGACCGACAAACGCAAGGCCCTGCTCGTCCTCGTCCTTGCCGGGGGCTTCCCCCACGAAGAGGATATCCGGTGTCGGATTGCCTTGTCCGGGGACGGTATTCGTACGACCGGCATGCAGCCCGCAGCGCGTGCATTGAGCGATGTCGGCGGCGATGGAGGAGAGAGAGGGAGGAGGGGCGAGGGAGGGAACCTTGGGCTCGGCGGTCCGGGAGGAACCCGACCCTCCCGGATTGGGTGCTGACGCCTTGGGCTCGGCGGTCGGGGTTGAACCCGACCCTCCCGGGGGATTCGAGAGGGCGGCGACGATGTCGGGGGCGACCTCGGCGGTAAGGTTGCCCTCTTCAAGCTCCCATTCGATGTACGACTTGATGTCGCCTAGGATTTCATTCAGCACTCGCGGGCCTCGCTTTGCGCCGTGGACGCCGACGGCGACGTTTGTGCTGGGCGTCATCGGCATCTTGCGTCAACATGCCGTTCTTCTCTTTCCTCGCTTGATGGATCGCCACCCCTTTTACATACATCGGCCCGAAAACGGCGTAAGCCAGACCCAGCATCAGCATAACCACCGCCACCCAGATAGAATATTTCGGAGGCAGTAAGACAAAGAGAAACACCAGAATCACGCAAGGAATGAACAAGGCCGCCTTCTTGGTCGGCTTTGGATAGCGCACGTTGGAAACCTGCAGACTTATAAAAATCAGGATTCCGATCAGGAATACCATGGCGAACCAGCCGCTCTTGAGTGAGAAGATGTCGTCAGCCGCAGGCTCCGAACCTGCTGGGCGGAACTGGCTGATGAACACAAAGAGCGCGACCCAGCCAGCATTCGCCGTAATCGGCAATCCGCCATAGCCGCCCTGGCCGCGCAACGGATCGGCGACCTTGAAACGGGCCAGCCGGACAACACCAGACAAGGCCACCGCCGATGGCAACAATACCCTGATCAAGGAGGGTGTATCGTCCTTCATCGCGACCGCGAAAATCAGGATGGCCGGAGCCAGGCCGAACGCCGTCATATCGACGTAGGTATCCAGTTCCGCGCCAAACTCGCTCGTCCCCTTCAGCCAGCGGGCAACATTCCCGTCAATCCCGTCCAAGATCATCGCCAGCATGATCAGCTTGGCTGCATCGAGGAAGCATGTATTCATTTTCATCGGGTCATTGACGAGTTGAAAAGCCTGGACAACGTAGACGATGCTCAGGAATCCCGACAGCATGGCACCCAGGGTAATCACCGTGGGAATCATCTGGCGCCAGTTTAAGAAAATCCGCATCCGTTCATTTTGTTTCATATTGAGCATATTAACGATACCTTCCTATGATGGAGACACCCGCCTTCACGCGATCCCCTTCCTTTACCAGCACTTCAATCGAGGCCGCGGGAAAATAGATATCCATCCGCGATCCGAACTTCATCATCCCGAAATCATCACCGGCCTTGACGGTGGTTGGGTGTTTGTGATCCAGCCAATAGACGACCCGGCGACAGAGCGGCCCAACAATCTGGTTAACGAGGCAACTGATCTTTTTATTTTCGATCAGGATCGAATTGTGTTGGTTCACATCAGACGATTTCTCCTCGAACGTGAACAGATGCTTGCCGGGGAAATATCCAAGGAACCGGGATTTCCCCGAAATGGGGATCCGATTGACATGTACATCAAAGAGGCTCAGGAAGATACTGATGCGCAGGATATCCCCTTTCTTCTTCAAGCGATAGATATCCTTGCGGTGAAGACCAGCCAGCATCGTGATCGAGTCAAACTGCGATGGCGTAAAGGTGACAATCTTTGCAACGACACCGTCCGCCCCCGACAAAATAGCATTGGGATCGGCAGGCGGGATACGAACCGGGTCACGGAAGAACCATAACAGGTAAAGACTCATCACCGCAAAGAGCCCTAATGCAACCGACAATGCCACCGGCCCCTTGAACGGAACGATGGCGAGGACGCCCCAGACCACTGCACAAATAAGCACGCTCGCCACCAGGAATGGTATGACCTGCGATCGGATTCTCATGATACCCCCTCCCCTAATAAATCGGCGGCCTCCATACGCTGTATGGAGGCCGCTGATGAATGCTCAGAGCCTTTACTTATTATTGGACAACGCCGCATGCGCAGCGGCAAGCCGGGCAATAGGAACACGATACGGGCTGCATGACACGTAATTCAGTCCCGCTTTATGACAGAACGCCACCGATTTCGGTTCGCCACCGTGTTCCCCGCAAATGCCCAGCTTGATATCAGGACGCGTCTTGCGACCGAGTGTGACGGCCGTCTCAATCAGCCGCCCCACCCCCTTCTGATCCAGCACCTGGAACGGATCGTAATCATAGATTCCGTGCTGCACATAATCGCCAAGGAACTTGCCAGCATCATCACGGGAAAAGCCGCAGCCCATCTGGGTCAGGTCATTCGTGCCGAAGCTGAAGAACTCGGCTTCCTCAGCGATTTCGTCGGCCGTCATCGCCGCACGCGGGACCTCAATCATCGTTCCGATCATAATATCAAGCTTGACCTTCTTGGCCACCTCAACCTCGGCAATGGTTTGCGTGATGATCGCCTTCTGCATCGTCAGTTCCTTGACGCATCCCACCAACGGCACCATGATCTCGGCCTTGGAATCCTTAACGGCCACCGCCGCCTCGCAAATCGCCCGGACCTGCATTGCGGTGACTTCTGGATAGCTGATGCCTAGGCGGCAGCCACGGTGTCCCAGCATCGGGTTGAACTCGTGCAAGGATTCCACCAAGGCCTTCACGTCGGCCGCCTTGACACCCATTTCCTTCGCCATTGACTGCTGGCCGGCAGCGTCGTGCGGCAGGAACTCGTGCAACGGCGGATCGAGCAACCGCACGGTGCAAGGCAAGCCCTTGAGCGCCTTGAAGATGCCGATAAAGTCCTTACGCTGCAGTGGCAACAATTCCTTCAACGCCTGCCGATACTGCGTAATCGCCTGCAATGCCTGCTCCAATTCCTTTTTAGCCAATGTCGATTTGCACGCCTTCTCGAGCTCGTCGACATTCTGCTTTCCAAGCAGATCCTTCAATTTCTTGACGGTTTCGGCGACAAGGATCAAACGGCGGAAGGAGACCACGCGATCGCCCTCGAAGAACATGTGTTCTGTGCGACACAGGCCGATGCCTTCGGCACCGAACTTCACTGCCACTTGCGCATCGTGCGGCGTATCCGCATTCGTGCGCACCTTGAGCGTGCGGTACTTGTCGGCAAGCTTCATGATCACACCGAAGGGACCGGTCAACTGCGGGTCCACCGTTTCAACAGCACCGGCATAAACGACGCCCGTCGAGCCATTAAGCGAGATCCAATCGCCTTCCTTCAGCACCTTGTCCTTGACACAGAGACGTTTGGCCTTGTAGTCAATAACCACATCACCGGCCCCGGCAACACAGCATTTGCCCATACCACGCGCCACGACGGCCGCATGCGATGTCATCCCGCCGCGCGAGGTCAGGATGCCCTTGGCAACCGCCATTCCACCGATATCCTCGGGACTTGTCTCTGTGCGGCATAGGATTACCGCTTCGCCCAGATCGGCACGAATCTCAGCCTCCTCGGCAGAGAATACGATCCTACCCGTGGCAGCACCCGGCGAGGCGGGCAGGCCGACGGCAAGCCGTTCTGCTGCATCTTCGGCTTTTTTGATGAAAACAGGATGCAGCAACTGATCCAACGAAGCCGGATCGACACGCAGAACGGCGGTTTTCTCGTCGATGAGACCTTCCTTCACCAGATCGGTAGCAATCTGCACGGCGGCGGCAGCCGTACGCTTCCCGTTGCGGGTCTGCAACATGTAAAGACGTCCGTCGTCGATCGTGAACTCGAGATCCTGCATGTCCTTGTAATGCGTTTCGAGTTTCTGCCGGATGGCGTCCAATTCGGCGAAGACGGTTGGCATCGCTTCCTGCAAGGACGGGTAGCGCGTTTTGCGTTCGGCTTCGGCGACGCCCTGTGACTTGGCCCATTCGCGCGATCCCATCAGTGTGATCTGCTGCGGCGTGCGGATGCCAGCGACGACATCCTCGCCCTGTGCATTGATCAGGTACTCGCCGTAGAAATAGCGGTTGGCCCCGGTTGACGGATCGCGGGTAAAGGCGACGCCTGTCGCGGAGTTGGCCCCGCTGTTGCCAAATACCATGGCCTGGACATTGACCGCCGTGCCGAGCAGGCCACGGATATCATTCAACTGGCGGTATTTAATCGCGCGGGGATTATTCCAGGAACCGAACACCGCATTGATCGCGGCATAGAGCTGGGCCATGGGATCTACCGGGAATGGCGCGCCTGTCGCCTTCTTTACGGCCGCCAGATAAAGATCGATCACCGTCTTCAGGTCATTCGCCGTCAATTCCGTATCCAGCTTAACCTTCTTGGCGGCCTTGACGGACTCCAGCGCGTGCTCGAAATCGTGATGCGGGACACCCAACACCACGTCGCCGAACATCTGGATAAACCGGCGATAGGAATCCATGACGAAGCGATCATTGCCCGTCAGTTCAACCATGGCCGCCACCGTATCCGGATTCAACCCAAGATTCAGCACGGTATCCATCATCCCTGGCATGGATGCGGCCGCACCGGAACGGACGGAAAGCAGCAAGGGGTTCGGGCCCTTGCCGAAGGTTTTACCGGTTTCCTTCTCGACCTGCTTCAAGGCAACGCTCACCTCGCCAGAAACCATCGAGAAGATTTTCTCTTTGCCGATCTTGTAATATTGATCACAAGCCTCGGTGGTCAACGTAAAGCCCGGGGGGACCGGCAGACCGAGCGTCGCCATGTCGGCAAGGTTGGCACCCTTACCACCGAGCAACGCCTTCATCGAGACATTCCCCTCGTTCTTGGAGCCACCAAAGCTGTAGACAAACTTGGTTCCTGATTCCTCTGATTTTCCTGTTTTCTTTGACGCGGCCATAATTGTCCTTTTCCTAATACTCTTTTTTAGACGGGATTAATCATCAAATGAGGCATAAAACGTGAGCAAACAAACGAAAAGAAGTTACCAAAAGGCACCAACTTGTCAAGTTCCGGTTGGAAATGTTTTTTGCATTTATACATGACGCGTAACCTGCCCCCTGTTGCCGTCGGTTGACGATGGTATCCCGCCTGATCGCCGATTACACGAAAACATTGACCTTGGGACGGCGACGGGTGTAACATCGGAAGCTTTCTTAGGGAAAACGTATCAACCTACGACGTCGGTATTATATGAACGATAGTGATGAAATCCATTCGCAGAGGCCGAGAAACACCACGAAAATCAAATTACTGACGGGCGCGGCAATGCTGACAGGAACGCTGGCCTTAGGATGCCTGAGTACGAAAGGAAGTGCCGTTATGGACGCAAAGCCGGGGATCGAGGATCTGAATGGAGTCCGCGGAAAGATCTTCCGTGTGGATATGGAACAAAAGAAGTTCGAGCTGCTCAAGGAGACGGTCTTTGATCCAAAGACCCAAGAGGGTCGGTCGCGGCATACGGTGCACTGGACGGAGAAAACCCGTTTTATCAACGTGACCATCCAGAATAGCTTCAAGGGGATCGACAGGCCGGTGACAGCCTGTTTCACAAAACTCGAGGAGGGGTACTCCGCCGCGATGGTAGCTGGCGAACCCGTGGTGGTGATGCAAGTGACGATTCCGGCAGGGGGCGACGATACGGAGCCATTCCTCTCGGGGACGCATCCGTTGGTCGCCCCCTTTGTTGCCGATCCGGAATCCGAAGGCCATCGGGGGGGCACGATTGAACTTGATGGGCGGCGGATTCCGGTACGATTGCGAGGGCCACGGTCAGAGGTAACCCTTCGCACGGAAGCCTCCGCCAGTGACATCGGCAGCGGATTCTGGGAAACACAGATCAAGGGACGACTGGAGGGCGGACGCTTCGTGGCCGATGAGATGGCGCTGTACCCGCTGATGGATCCACGCACCGTGGACGACCCGGCACTGCCGCGGGTTCTGGTGATCGGCGATTCCATCAGCATGAATTATCACGAACCCGCCAAGAAGGCCCTAGCGGGCATCGCCAACGTCCACCGGATCGATGGTAATGGCGGTCCATCCGACCGAGGCGTGGCCTGCATGGAACTCTGGTTGGGCGACTATACCCAGCCGGGCCTGCACTGGGATCTGATCCTGTTCAACCATGGACTTCACGATCTCAAGCAGACCTACGATGAAGCCACCGGGGCCTATGGCACGCATCAAGTGTCAATCAATGAATTCAAGGCGAATCTTGAAAAGGAGATCGCCATCCTGCGCAAGACAGGCGCCAAGCTGATGTGGTGCTCCACGTCACCCGTGCCGAATGATTCCTATGGCAAATGGCCGGAAGGCACGTTCGGGCGCCGCAAGGACGAGGATCTGGTATTCAACCAAGCCGCACTGGACGTCATGAAGAACCAACCGGACATCGCGGTGAACGACGTTAATACGTTTATCCGGCAGTCCACGGCCTTTGATAAATGGCGACAGCAGAAGGATGTCCATTTCTGGAATCAGGCGGAACAAACGGTGGTTGGCGAGTTTATCGCCAAAGGCATCGAGCAAGCGTTGGTTCGGAAGGTATCCGAGTAAGAGGCGTGTGCGTGGCCGTTCATTCGATTAAATGTAAATTGAGGGTTTATATATGCAGATTAGCTATGGATTGATAACGGGGCAGGTATTGCAACGGAATTCGGCAGACACGGGGAGCGCACAAGTCAGCGGACGATGTGAAACCGATGGCCGGGTCGAGTGCCGTGCGCTGAAGGGTGCGCGGGTGCTGGCGAGGCATGACTGGCAGCCGTGTGGCGAGGCGGCAACCGGATTGTTCCATGCCCAGCTCAGCGATCTGCCCATCGGAGGGCCGTTCCGCATCGAATTCCGGATCACTGGCAAACGGTCCCCCGAGACCGTCGTCATCGATGAGATTTTTGTCGGGGATGTGTGGATCATGGCAGGGCAGTCCAATATGGAGGGTATCGGCAACCTGGTTGATGCGCCGAAGCCGCATCCGATGGTACGGGCGTTCTACATGCGTGATGAATGGGGGCAGGCCCGCGAAAAAATGCACTTTCTTGCGGAGGCGGTGGATGTGGTCCACAATGGCTATGGCAACGGTACTGACCGTTTGACGGCGGCGGCGCTTGAAGAGCAGCGGGCCAGCTTACTCAAGGGCGTCTCGCCGGGATTGGCCTTCGGACTGGAGATGGCCAAGCGTAGCGGTGTTCCGCAAGGGTTGATTGCCTGCGCCCATGGCGGCACCAGCATGGAACAATGGTCGCCCGCCCTGCGTAATCAGAGCGGGGCGTCGTTTTACGGCGCGATGATGCGGCGTTTAGAGAAGCTAGGGCAACCCGTGGCTGGCGTCTTGTGGTATCAGGGCGAAAGCGATGCGAATACAACAGCGGCACCGCTGTACACGGAAAGAATGATCGATCTCGTGGCCGCCTTGCGCCGGGACACCCATCTTCCGACACTTCCGTGGCTGATCGTCCAAATTGGCTGCCATGCGTCTTCCGAAACCCCTGCAGCATGGAATAACATTCAAGAACAGCAACGCCTGTTGCCAACGCTGATCCCGCATCTGGATGTTGCCCCGGCTGTTGATCTGGACCTCGATGACGGCATCCACATCAGCGGACGCAGCCAGATCATCCTTGGGAAGCGATTGGCTCGTCTGGCGGCACGAATGGTACATAAGGCCCCAGGCGTAAAGCCCGGCTTGCGCCTGAAAACCGTGGCATTGGTGCCCACACCGTACCGCGATGCTGGATCCGGTAGCATGAGTGTTGAACTGACCTACGGCAATACGGCTGGCAGGCTCATCAGCCAGGGCCATCCAACCGGCTTCTCGCTGCTGGACAGCCGCGGAAGGGACGTATGCTGCATCTACAAGACAACCCTTAAAGGGGCCTGCGTAACATTGCATACATCGCTTGCAAGACCACAGCTCGAGACGCTAACCGTCAGCTACGGGCATGGGCGCTTCCCCGTCTGCAACATCACCGACAGCGAAGGCATGGGCCTTCCGGTCATGTCGTCGATCCCGGTTGATCTCGATCACCCCTTGCATTGCGCAACGTGGGAAACGGTCCGGCTGGGGGATCGGCAATCGATCAAGAGCATCGGGTTGGCCACCATCGGGCGAGCCTCCGGCTGGCACCCCGCCCCCCCTCGCAACGGGTTCGGAGTCCTGCCAAAACTGGCGGATTCCGAGGTGACGGGAATTTTTGCGCTGCGTACGCGACTGGGTGCAACAGAAACGCTCACCGCCTCGATGACGTTTGGTGCAAATGCGCCCTTCAAGCTATGGGTAAACGGTGAGCTTGTCCTGCACGACCTGGAGTGCAAGACCCCGCTTAACCCCGATCAATACAAGGTTGAACTATCCCTGCGGAAAGGCAGCAACGACCTGGTCGTATGCTTTGCCCCGCCGGGAGTGGCCGCCTTCTACGGCATCAGCGCCCGCATCGGAACCCCGGATGACAAGCAGGATCCGCGAATAACCTTGATTTAGCGGGCGAGTAGTCCGGTCAGGGTTGCCAATGAGATTACTGACAGGCAGTCCACAATCAGATCTGCCTGCGAAAGCCGAGACGCGTCAAACGAGTTTGTCACCGCGATGCATACCGCACCTGCTGCCTTTGCGGCCTGGACGCCGCTCACGGAATCCTCGATCACCACACATCTTGAGGGGGCAATACCCATCCTGTACGCCGCTGCCAGGAATATATCGGGAGCCGGTTTGCGGGCATGCGGATCGGATCCGGTAATGACCGTCATCTGCGCATATGGCACCGTTGCCGCCTTCAGCACGGCCGTGGTATTCTCCAAGGAGCTACCCGTGGCGATGGCAACAGCCCAGTCGGGAGAGGATAGCGCGTCGGCCATCAGTGCGAGAACCCCGGGAAAGGCAGGCAGCGATTGATTGGAAAACATGGACAGGAGATTCGCCTGCCGGGCGGCCACGGCGATCTGCACATCGTCATCTGACATGGCAAACCCGTTGGCCTCGGCAGCAGCGCGCATATACGCCTCCGCCCCCCTACCGATCCCTGCTTCAAAATCGGACGACTTCACCCCGTGCAGATTGAAAAGCTCAGCGAATACACGGATCGAGGCACGAGCGTTGACACCCTCGGTATCGGCAATAACACCGTCCATGTCAAAAATAATACCGTTCCGATGTGTGTGCATGCCGCTCCCTTCGCACCGCCCTTACCCACCTGTAGACTCTCGTCGCTGGATAGATTACTTTCCGATATCCAGTGTTTCGCGTAGCACGTAAGGGAGAATGCCGCCGTGACGGTAGTACTCGACCTCGATCGGCGAGTCAATCCGGCAAAGGACCTCGAACATTTTCCGCCCCTCCGTGCCTTCCGCCTGCACCGTCAAGCGCTTGCCGGGAACCAGTCCCTCGCGGATGCCGCTGATCTGGTAATGCTCAAGCCCGGTCAACCCCAGTGATTCGGCATTCTGCCCATCGACAAATTCCAGCGGCAACACGCCCATCTCTACCAGATTACTGCGATGGATCCGCTCGTAGCTCTCCGCGATCACCGCCCGCACCCCCAGGAGCGCCGTGCCCTTGGCCGCCCAGTCGCGCGAGGACCCCGCGCCATACATCTTGCCCGCCAGGATGACCAGCGCCACCCCCGCCTGCCGATACCGCACGGCCGCCTCGTAAATCGTTAGTTCACCGCCCTCCGGCAGGTAGCGGGTATAGCCCCCCACCCTGTTGACCAGCAAATTGCGCAGACGGGTATTGGCAAACGTGCCTCGCAACATGACTTCATGGTTCCCCCGGCGTGACCCGTAGGAGTTGAAATCGGCAGGCACCACCCCATGCGACTGGAGATACCGGCCCGCCGGGCTATCGGTCTTGATCGAGCCCGCCGGGGAAATGTGATCGGTGGTGACAAAGTCACCGAATCGGCCAAGCACCCGGGCGCTCTGGATATCGGTCAATGCCGCAGGTGGCTGCAGTGCCCCATCCAGCCATGGTGGATTCTGGATGTAGGTTGATTTCTCATCCCAGGGATAGACTGGATCCGACCCGGAAGGCAGGGCATTCCATACGGGCATGGCATTAAACACATCCTTGTAGCGCTCGCGATACAAGGCCGGATCGTCGGCCAGTTCCAAATACGGTGCGATGTCGCCCGAGCTCGGCCAGATATCGGCCAGGAATACCGGACGACCTTCGGCGTCGGTCCCGAGCGGTTCATTGATCAGGTCGCGGTCCACGCCGCCTTGCAGCGCCAATGCCACCACGAGAGATGGTGAGCAGAGATAGTTGGCCTGTGTCAGCGGATGGATACGTCCTTCAAAATTGCGGTTGCCGCTGAGTACCGCCGCCACGACCAGATCCTTCTCCTTGACGGCCTCGGTCACATCCTCAGAGAGCGGACCACTGTTACCGATGCAGGTGGCGCAGCCATAGGCTGCAATATGGAATCCCAGGGTTTCGAGATACGGAAGCAACCCGGATTTGCGCAGATAATCCTCGGCGACCTGAGAGCCCGGTGCAAAGCTGGTCTTGACCCAGGCGGGTACCCGCAATCCCCGTTCAACCGCCTTGCGGGCCAGGATGCCTGCTCCTAGCAGCAATGCCGGATTGGCGGTGTTCGTGCAACTCGTGATCGAGGCGATCACCACCGCCCCATGGCGCAGCGTCCCCTTGCCCGGCACGTCCACCGCCGCCCCCACGGCATCGGCGGCCACACCAAACCCGCGCGATTCGGGGGACTTTACGAGATCCGCACGGAACGACTCATGCAGCCTACCGGTAGCAATCCGATCCTGCGGACGTTTCGGTCCGGCCACAGAGGATTCCACCGAGGCAAGATCCAGCTCAACGACGCTGGAATACAAACACTCCTCATGACCTGTACGGAAAAGTCCCTGCGCCTTGGCATAACGTTCCACCAGATCAACCTGCGAGGCATCGCGCCCAGTCAACCGCAGGTAGTCCAGGGTCGCCCCATCAATCGGGAAAAATCCCATGGTCGCCCCGTATTCCGGAGCCATGTTCGCCAGCGGGGCGCGATCGGCCAGTGACATGGCGTTCACGCCGGGACCGAAATATTCCACAAAATGACCGACCACCCCTTTGGCGCGCAGGATCGACACGAGAGTCAGCGCCACATCCGTGGCCGTAACGCCAGCCTGCAGAGCGCCCGTTAAACGGACCCCTGTGACGATGGGGGTCAGGATCGGAATGGGCTGTCCCAGCATGGCGGCCTCGGCCTCGATCCCTCCCACGCCCCAGCCGACAATACCCATGCTGTTGATCATGGGCGTATGCGAATCGGTCCCAACCAACGTGTCCGGATAGGCTAGCGCCTCGCGCCCCTTGCCCGAGGTCATCACACATCGTGCGAGAAACTCCATGTTGATTTGGTGGCAGATCCCAAGCCCAGGAGGCAACACGCTCAACGTGCGGAAGGCATTCTGTCCCCAGCGCAGGAAGCTGTAGCGTTCGCGATTGCGCTCAAACTCTAGTTCCAGATTCTGCTGCAGCGCCCCTGCACAGCCGGAAACGTCGAGTTGGACCGAATGATCAACAACCAAATCCACAGGGATGGACGGCTCGATCAGATCCGGCGACTTACCGGCCCGCCGGGCGGCACTGCGCAGCGCAGCCAGATCGACCACGCAGGGAACCCCCGTAAAATCCTGCAACAACACGCGGGCGGGCATGTAGGGCAGCTCGCGTTTGTCCCCGTCGGGCGTCCAGGCGGCAAGCGATAGTGCGTGCGCTTCCTCGAAGGCCGGATGCCCCTGCATACGCACCATCTGCTCCATAATGACCTTCAGGCAGAACGGGAACCGCTCAATCCCTGAAAAGCCCTGCGACTGCAGCGCTTCTAAACTGTAATACGACACCGAATTGCCACCGTTTAGCGCCAGTGACCGACGCGCAAAATCAAACGATCCCATACCGATTCTCCCCTAGAAAAAATCACATTCCCATCAATCGCGGCGACCGCCCAGCAAACCGGCCCGCATCAAATAATATAGCAACGTCAGCAGTGCCGAGACCGCGGCAGCCACATACGTCATAAATGCCGCATTCAATACCCTTCCGGCGCCGACGGACTCCTGATAACTCACAATTCCGCTGGAGACCATCAGCGCCTTCGCCCGTGCGGTCGCATTCCACTCCACCGGCAAGGTAATCAGTGAAAATGCCACCGCCGCCAGGAAGACCAGCGCACCGATCTGGATCAAGCCAACCGAATTGATGAACAACCCCAGGAATACAAAGAAATAGGCCGCATTGCTGCCGATGTTCGCCAGCGGAACCATGGCCGAACGGATCGAGAGCGGGGCGTAGCCCGAGGCATGCTGCAGCGCATGCCCCGCCTCATGGCAGGCCACCCCGATGGCCGATAACGAGCGCGAACCGTACACATCGGGAGAAAGCCGCAGTGTGCGGCTCATCGGATCATAGTGATCGCTCAGGAAGCCTCGCACCGGCTCGATCTTGACATCATGCACCCCTTGATCCGCCAGCATCTGACGAGCCGCCTCCGCTCCAGTCATCCGCGACGACGCGCCGACCTTTGAATAACGACTGAAGGTCGCTTTCGTGTACACCGTGGCAAGCCCCGCCAGTAGCAATCCGGGAATGGCAAACAACCAATAACTCATCGGCATGAAAAACATCGTACACCTCCGATTTAATAATACGTTTAGTTTAGTTGACGATAGAACTGCATCAGGTTGAGGATTTCCTGCCGGATCGCAAAGAACTCATCGCGAAAACCCTGCAACGTAGCTGCGGGCAGGATATTCTTCTGACTGACGATACTGGCGCAGTGGATGGTCTGCCCGAACTGCTTGAGTGAGCGCTTGAGGCAGGCCACGATAAACCCGCCATCGGGGTCATCATCATACGCCAGGGAATCCAGCGCCCCGGCCAGCTTGGCACTCAGCGTCTGGGCGTTGAACAGTAGCGACTGGGCATCCGGATCACGCATTCCCTCATCCGTCAGCCCCTGCGCCTTGTAGCATCGCCATATATTCATGGCCAGCGTCGCCGCACGGTCTGACAGCGGATGCTTGACTTTGCCGTCAGCAGCGAGGATCCAATCCCTGCCCTCGGTTTTGGCAATCGGCTCCAACGGGAGGAAGGGTTCATCATCATCGTCGTCGTCGCTGAGCCCTCCGGCAAACGCGAAAGCCCCATCCGCATCGTCATCCTCATCCATATCCTCGAAGACGTCCTCAAGCCCATCCCACCCCATCTCATGGGCGATCAACTGCTCGCGCTCAGGATGATCAAGGTAGGTTTCAATCAACTCCATGTAGCGATCCGTCATGGCATCCGATTCCTGGAGCTGCTTCTCCCAGTCGAATTCATCCATCGTCCAGTTGTACAGATCGTCATCCTCATCATCCTCGTTCGTCTCGTAATCCACAATCTCCGACCAACGATCAAAGGATTCCTGATTCTTGCGAGCCTGCTCCTTCTCCTCGGCAGACGTCATCCGCCAGGTATAATCGGAAATCTGGACCTTGAAATCCGTCGATTCGATGATTACCCGGCCATTGGCGTTACTGAACCACTCGATCAGCAAGGCGTTGCCGACGCGGAAATCCACCGGCTCGCCCCGCTGACGCAGTTCGGTGACCTGCTGGAACGAAAGATCAAACATGCGGATCTTGCGTGACGCCGTGATATCCCCCGTCCTGCCCATTTGCACCGGGCACAACCCCTCGTTATCCTCATTCGCAGGCGACGGATTCTCGAACATCAGCAGGCAGCCCGCCAGATCCTTCAGCGGACTCCCTTTCAATTTAAGATCGATGGGAAATTGACGATCAATCAACCAGATTTTCCCGGTGACACGATCCCGCACCCGCGCGTCAATGATTCCACGCACGACACTGCGGTTAAGCCGCCACCCCATCGGGTCAATCTCTTCATCATTGTTCATGACACCCCTATACCACAAACTGCAGCATTAAACAAGATCACAGGCATCGGCAGGCATCCAGTGGGCATCCTTGCCCTCCCACTTGACGTTGCAGCCGATCGGATTGGTCACAGGAATACTCACCGGCTTGCCGGAAACCAGCTCGTTCAGCGTCCGATCAAGGTCATTCACACTCATCCTGGATGCATCGCGGGGCGTGTCAATACCCCGTCCGGTATAAACCAGACGACGGTCCTGATCGAAGACGTAGAAGTGAGGGGTGCGCAACGCCCCGTAGGCGCGCGCCGTGTCCTGCGTCTCATCGCGCAGATAAACCCAGGGAAAGCGGTGCTGCTGCATGCGACTGACCATGTGCGCAAAGTCATCCTCGGCATAGGTATTGGCGCTGTTCGCATTGATCCCGACAAACCGAACCCCATCGTGAGCAAACGTCTCGGCGGTTGCGCGAGTCTGTTCATCTGACCCGATCACATAAGGGCAATGATTACAGGTAAAGAAAACCACCAGCAAAGGGGCACGCGAAAAACTGTCCAAACGATAGGTTTTACCTTCTGTAGACGGCAGATTGAAGCCCGGTGCCTGATCCCCGATTTTAAGCGTAAAGTCCATTACCAACCTCCCTATTCAGAATGCTATAAAGAACCGCCTGATTTTACAACACTGTTCGTATCCGGCGGCGCAGCCTTTAGCGCCCTTTTTCGGGGGCGGTCGGTTGTGTATCGATCACATGGTAGAGGACATAACCACCACATCCTTTAACATCGGGGCGTTGTCACTCACGCGGAGCGGTTTGCCGCTGGCAGTGGTTACATGCTTCAGGATGATTTCTTTTGTCGGCGTATAGGGATACGGTTGCGGTTTTTCATTGGCTTTGAACTTCGGGTTGAAATTGCCAAAGATTGCCAGCCCCTGATAACCGGCAGGCGCCTTGCCGTCATCGACACGGAACCCGTCCAGCGTGATCCGCTCCGGCATGGTGCAGGCGTAGCCGAAGTCGTGGTCGCCGGTGTTGTTACCGCTGAAGATAACCGCATCTTTCGGGTTGGGCGGAGCAAAGACACTGTTACGGATAATGACATCGCCTCTCCAGGTACTGCCGTAATCAGAACGAAAGCCCATGAAGTGACGAGTCTTGATGGTGGTGTTCTCGACTAATAAGGTCCCCTTCCCTATTGCCAGAATGCCCATGTGCCCAATCTCGGAGTTGCGAATCGTGGCATTGTAAACCCCCTGATGGGCATCGAAACGGGAGAGACTGCAACCGTCGAGTACAAGATTCTTGCAGAAATTGGAGCACATGATTCCCCAGTAGCGTTTGTCATGAATGTCATTGGTCTGCTTGACATTCTGCAGGGTGATATTCAGACTTCGGTTAATCGAGATCCCGTAGCTCCCCATCGGCACCGGTTCACCTAACTTGCCTGGCTTCCAGTAGGTCTTGTGTCCGGTAACAAGGGTGTTCCGAACCGTCACATTGGCACAATCATTAATAACGATAATGCCTCCATAGGGAGCCCCCTTCTCCCCCTCGCCGGTAATGCGATGCTCCAGATCCTCAACCACCACATTCGAGCGGGTAATGGTGATTCCCCGTGCATAGTAGGTATTGCCCGGGTGCCCCGCGTTGGCGATCGTGGTAAAGCGTCCCCCCTTGATCGTTAGCGTCTTTTCATCCACCGGATAGGCAATGATCTCGGAAATCACCGCGAAATCCCACTGGATCGGCGTTTCATCGGCTACCTTTCCATCCGCATCAACGAGAAAGACATCGGTCTGGACCGACCCACTGTTCTGATTACCGCCCTTACGGATGAAGTGCTTAACCTTGTCGTTCTTGGCCTGCACCACGCAGGCCCCCAGAAACATGGCGTCAATCCTTGACTGGTTCTCCTTGAGCGTGGAGATCCCCTTCGGCTTAACGGACGCCAAGGTCGAACGGACATGAAAAACCGGTGCCCGGACATTCTCGACCGCCGTATCGTCAATGAGAAACGTGGCCGAGCCGAAATCGGTATCGGTCTCGATCACAGCCGTTCGATCCTGTCCTCCGATGTAATAGCTCGCCTGATCATTAGCACAAACCGGAAGTCGGTGCTGATTGGCAAATTCGTGCGCCTTGGCAATCGCCTCGCTGTCATCGGTCTTGCCGTCCCCCTTCGCCCCATAATCCTCGTAACGAACAACCGTCGGCATGACCTTCCCTCCTGAATGAATGTCCCCCGCCATGCTACCGGATGGGCTCAACCAAAGCGCCGCCAGAAAGACATTCCCCATGATCATTTGAACATTCATGATTCGCTTCCTTAAATCTGCCCTTCCAACGTTCACAGAAGCCCATCGTCCGGACGTTGCTTGACATACCTACAACTTCAAACGGGGGGCCGAGCCCAGATCCGGGATGGGAAGCGTCTCGCCTTCACGCTGATTCGTGCCATGCCGCCGTCAGATGTCCGATATAATGCCGTCTCGTTGCTGAAGTCATTATCCCAATGGCTCAACGCCCGATCGAAGATACCGTCCTTATGATTGTCCTTGAATCCGAGACAAGACACACGGGTCATGCGGGCACCGGTTATACTCAGGACCATGCCACAGGAATGCGTGGGATAGTGCATCGGCGGAAAGCTTGCGTACGATGTCCAGGCGTCGCCGTTGCTCCCCTGATACGGCCCGTAGAAACCGTGCTCCATATCATGACAGTATTCGCCCTCCGCATAGACAAAACGCCCCATTTCGCCAGCCAGGAAGCGCTTGCGGCAGTAGATGGTCGTCGGTTGATAGAAACTGGTTTCGCCCATCATGTAGGTAACCCCCGTTTCCTTGACCGCCTGGATCAGTTGCTCGAGCTCTGCTAGCGAAATAGCAGCGGGGACGGCACTATAGACATGCTTTCCAGCCAGCATGGCGGCAACGGCATGGGGCGCATGGCTCCATCGCTGGGTAAAAATGGCAACGGCATCAACGTCGCTCTTCAATAGATCTTCCAGAGTCGAAAAGGTCTTGCTGATTTTGAATTTTGTCGCCGCAAACGCAAGCCGATCCGGCATCGACTCCGCCAGATAGACCTCCGACGTGAAAGGATGTGCCTGGAAAAGCGGAATGAAAGCGCATGAGAAGCTTCCTGCGCCAAGAACACCGATCTTGATTGGTTTCATGCGACCATATCTCCCTTTTGATAAAACCACAAATTCCACAACCCCACTACCATGACATACTCACGATTTCAAGCTTTTCACCTGAGACGATCGCTTACCATCCGCACTCCGGTTCGGTGCCTGCTCATTTATTCGCAATTCGTACTCTGTAAAATGCTCATCGCCGAAGTTATTCGGATGAAACTGGATGGCCGAAAAGGACAGATTCTTATTTTTGGCGTATTCCGCCTTGAATTTTTCAAAGTTTGGCTTGCCGGTGCCATCCACCCTCCCCCTTGAGCAGCATCGGTGCCAGCAGTTTGCCGGGCACCTTATCCTTGCCATAGCCAAAATAGAGCTGAATTTCAGGGTCTTCGGTCATCACCTTCACGGTGTTCGTATCCATGGGATTATACGGCGACCCGAAGGCGACCGGAGCTGTCCCCAACATCTTTTTCATCAGGGCTTGCGACTGCTCAAAATGCGTCTTCTGATGCTTATACCCCGTGCCTGAAAACTGGCGGCGTTCTCTCCCGTCCTCAGTCGTCCAGCGTTTGTGGTCCCAGCCATGGCTCCAGAACTCCACGCTTCCCTCCGTAATCGGCAACGGGATGCCGAACTATTGCCGGTTATAGTCCTCGTACGTCCGCCAGATTCTAACATCATTGTGCAGGTCCTCCGCTCCCCCCTGCCGGAAGGGTCCGCCCGGTCTAAAATCATGCATATTCATCATTCATAGCTCCTTCCCTCTGGCGTGCGGCAGACTGCCGGGCATGTCCGGGATGCCAGCCAGCATGATCATGTCGTGTCTGTAGTTGACGTAGGAATCCAGCAGGTACTCGTTCCAGTAGTTTCGGAACAGGCCGTACTTCAGGAGGTGGGCATAGGATTCACCGGCATCAAAAATTCCTGTCTTCGAAATCGTCCGGTCAAGGAAGACGTTCCACTCGCCAGAATCGGCGGGAAGTCCATGGACAGGATGCCATTGGGATTCATTTCAAGGCACCCTCTTTTTCCCAATCACAACCGGACCAGATAGCTTTTGCTGTCCAATCCTTGTCAGCATCCGCCCAGAACGAATCCGAGGCCGACAACCCCAGCGGTAGAAAGATGGCGCAGCACAGGTATAAGCTGCCGGTCGTGATGTAGTCCTCGCCAATCGAAGGCCTGCAGATGGGTAGAGTTATGCACCGCCAGCAGCTTCCCCCGGTTCTCGATCGGCATGTTCCTCGTCAACGCACCCTTGCAGCCATTCTCAAGAACCGGCCGCATAACCCGTTCAATCTGCCCAATCCAATATGTTCTCATCCATTAACTCCACTTCTAGATAGTTAGATCAGGCTTCGTTCAAGTTTGGTTTTGTATTTTTCCCAGCCGGGCATGGTGCGTTCGAGAAGCCGATAAAAGTCCGGACCGTGATTCTTGTGTGCCAGATGACAGAGTTCATGGGTGAGAACATAATCTATGCATTCTCGTGGTGCAAGGATCAGCTTCGTGTTCAGCGTGAGGTTGCCTTTGCTGGAAAGACTTCCCCAGCGTGTTTTCATAGACCGTATTTTCAAGTTCGGTCTTTTGAATCCCTGCTTTTCAAACACAGGCCAGCACCGTTCGAACGATGCTGAGAATTGGTCTGCCGCCTTCCCCGCGTACCATCGATCCAGCATTCTTTTTACTATCGACGGGGCTCCATCTCCTGTCTGTTCCACCGTCAACCAGCCACGGCTCAATTTCACAGAAGACTCAGCACCGCCAAGCACCTTGAGCCTGTACTGCTTTCCCAGATACAGGTGCGTTTCACCGCTGACGTAATGCCGGGGCGGTGTGCGAGGTCGAAACTGCTGGAAATAAACCTGCTTGCTCCTGATCCAGCGACCGCGATTCCGCACCCGCTTTTTAATCTCATCCAACGGGATGCCTTCCGGTGCATTCACAATAACGTTGCCGTCCGGTAAAACCGCAATCTGCATGGTTCGTCGCCGCGAGAACAACAGGTCGAACGCAAGCGTTTCCTGCCCGTAGGTGATGTTGTACGGCAATGCGGTCATTTCGATGTCCGGAATTTAGCAACGCGCATCGTGTGCTCGATAACGGCATCCATCTGCTCAGGCGCAAGGGGAATCCCCTGCCTTCCCCGGATTTCGTCATACAGGTAATCATCAATCGCATTGATGGCCTGCTTCTGGGCATCCTCGTTGTCCCAGAAATGCACCATACCGATGAACGTCTGCAGGATTTGCTGGACCGCCAGCGACAGACCGGCAGCGGCTTTTTCATTCTGTTTGCCAAGAATTGGCAGGACGACGCCATAGGTCGCCATGGCATCGGCATTCCCGGACAAGGCAGCGGGAATATCGTCGTGCTGGCGTGTCACCACTTTCTGACGTATGCCTGACACCTTGCCAAGATAGTCCTGTCCGGAAATCAGCTTCTGCCGGAACTGATCGATGGCTTCCTGGATCATTTTGGAGAATTTCTCATAGAACGCCGGGTCTTCTTCCATGCGTTCCGTGATTTCCCGTTTCAGGGCATGCGCAATGGAATCAGCCTGGGCTGCCGGGGTACGGGTCGAATAGACGCCGCCTTCTTCCTTGACGATATTAAAGCTATGATTGTCGAATATGTTGACCGGCTCGTTAAGCTGAATGACCTCATTCGCCTGGATGTGCGTGTCCAGCAGCTTCTTGATCTTGGGCTCGAAGTCGCGATAATCAATTGCCTCCGCATCTTCGATTCCGAATTACATATTTTTCGGGCAGGGATTTTGCAATCGGCTCCTTTATTCATTGGGTCGATGAGGTGGTGGTGACGTTTCCT
>JFJP01038754.1_pt1 | contig 24560 bp, 29 predicted proteins | sample 431651 | NCBI WGS metagenome assembly JFJP01 (sample SAMN02602958, study PRJNA72255) | Microbial mat metagenome, whole genome shotgun sequencing project. | biome: fresh water; feature: sink hole; material: water; isolation source: purple microbial (photo- and chemosynthetic) mats found in...
ACAGAAAATTCAACGGGACTTGAATATCCTACGTTGAGGGTCAGATTATTGCCAGCGACATTCGCCTTGTATCCAACACCTTCTATGAGAAGAACTTTTTTGAAACCGGTTTCAACACCAACAACCATGTTATTAACCAGACTTCTCGTCAAGCCTCTAAATGCGTTGGCTGTTCTTCCTTCGGATCTGTTGTTGATTACTATTTCATTATTATCGTAAACAACCTCTACTTCCGGTTGAATGGTACGCTCAAGCATGCCATTTTTTCCAGTTACGACAATCCGCTGGTCAATAATATCAACTTTCACGCCCGCGGGTACTGAAATTGGTTGTTTTCCTATTCGAGACATTATTACCTCCGTTTTCTGTGAAGATTACCAGACTTCACAGAGGATCTCTCCGCCGGTGTTCATGGCTTTTGCAGCTTTATCCGTCAATATGCCCTTTGATGTCGAAATAATGCATATACCTAGTCCATTAAGAACTACTGGCACATCTTTCGCTTTAGCATATTGCCTCAACCCTGGTTTACTCACACGTTTTATGCCTGTAATCACAGACTCACGGTGAGGTCCATATTTAAGATCGAGAGTTAGAGTTCCTTGAATATCATCTTCAGAAACTCGATAATCTCTGATGAATCCCTCTTCTTTCAATACCCTGGCAATATCTACTTTGACATTGGATTTAGGCATTTTGACGGAATCGAATTTTACCATTACCGCATTTCGTATCCTGGTCAGCATATCTGCCAGGGGATCGCTCATTGACATAGCGAACACTCCTTACTTGATTCTGAATAATTGACTAAATCTTGATCACAGTTGACCCAGTCTACCAACTCGATTTGGTCACTCCTGTAATTTCACCACTGGACGCCAATTTTCGGAAGCAGATTCTGCAAACACCAAACTTTCTGATGAATGCACGAGAACGACCGCACAGAGGACATCTATTATACTTTCGAACTTCAAATTTTTGCTTTCGCTGGGCCTTTGCAATTATGGATTTCTTAGCCAAACCGACCTCCAGATCTCTCTATGTAATATTAAAAATTTCACCTTTTACTTTCGGAAAGGCATCCCCATAAGCTTAAGGAGGTACCTTCCTTCTTCATCGGTTTTTGCAGAAGTGACAATTGTTATATTCAAACCCTTAATCTTGTCTATTTTGTCATAATCGATTTCGGGGAAAATAATTTGCTCCTTTACTCCCATCGAGTAATTTCCTCTACCATCAAACCATTTCGGCGAGAGGCCTCTAAAATCACGTACTCGGGGCAAGGCAATATTTACAAGCTTACTGAGGAACCCATACATTCTGTCGCCCCGAAGAGTCACACAGCAGCCTATCGGCATTCCTTCTCTGAGCTTGAAAGTAGCAATGGATTTCTTTGCTTTGGTAACAACCGCACGCTGGCCAGCAATCTTAGTAAGTTCTTCGGTTGCACCCTCGATTATTTTGGGATTCTGCACAGCTTCGCCTAATCCCATATTGAGAACAATTTTCTCAATTTTAGGAATCTGCATTGCATTCTTATAGCCAAACTCTTCTTTAAGTGCTGGAACGCACTCATTATAGTAAAAATCTCTCAACGCACCCATGTATAACTCCTGGTGTAGGTGTAAGTCTAACTTATGCCCTATGATTTGCTCTCAATGGACTCACCGCAGCTTTTACAAAAGCGTACCTTTGCCCCATCATCAAGGATCTTCCTGCCAATACGTCCTGTTTTCGTACATTCAGGACAGATCAACTGAAGATTAGATACATGTATTGGGGCTTCTTTTTCGACTATCTGCCCTTGCTGGTTCATCTCTTTAGGTTTCGTGTGCCGTTTGATCATATTGACCCTTTCGACCACAGCTTTTTCGGACTCAGGCATAACTTTGAGAATTTTACCAACTCTCCCCTTATCCTTCCCAGCGATTACTTCTACCTGATCATTTTTTTTCAGGTATGTTCTACCCTGTCTCATTTTGAATACCTTTTTCAATCAATGTATCTCAGATCCACGTTGCACATGGAAATTAAAGGACTTCCGGAGCAAGAGAAATGATCTTCATAAAACCCTGATTTCTCAACTCACGCGCAACTGGTCCAAATATACGGGTTCCAATGGGTTCACCAGAAGACGCAAGGATAACCGCAGCATTCTCATCAAACTTTATCCATGTATCATCTGAACGTTTGATCTCTTTTACTGTGCGCACGATTACGGCCTTCATCACATCGCCTTTCTTTACCTTGGCATGAGGTATAGCCTCTTTGACGGTAACAACAATAACGTCACCAATTCGCGCATACCTTTTTCTTGTCCCACCGAGTACCCGAATACAGAGTACTTTTTTTGCGCCTGAGTTGTCGGCAACATTAAGTATTGTTTCTGTTTGTATCATAATTTCACCTGATATATCATCAGCAGCATTTCTGCTCCGTATTGGCCCGGAAGAGCTTCTGTTAAACAGCCTGTTCCAGTATAGTTCTAACACGCCACCGTTTCTTTTTACTCAATGGACGGCATTCCTCGATTAGAACCGTATCTCCGATGTTACATCGGTTTTCCGGATCATCGGCCAGATACTTAACACTGGTTTTCATATATTTGCCATATAGCTTATGTCGTACCTTACGCTCAACAAGAACGACTACACTTTTTTCCATTCTGTTGTTGACGACAGAGCCTGTTCGTGTCTTTTTCGATTGTGTATTTTCACTCATAATTTATTCAATTCGAGATGTTGTAATGCATGGAAATTCCATAATCACAAGTATTTTTTCGATTGATGCTACGCTTTAACAGCCTTCTGATTGCTTATGGTAATGATCCTTGCAATATCTTTTTTAATTTTATTTAAGCGGGATGAGTCTTCCAAGGGTCTGATGCGATGATGGAAGGAAAGGTTTCCAAATTCCTTTCTGAGTTCTTTCTCTTTTTTAACTAAATCCTCATCAGACATTTTTCTAATTTCGTCAGTTTTCATAGTGTATTTCTCCTAGAGACAACTTTGGTGGCAAAAGGAAGTTTATTGCCAGCCAAGGTCAACGCCCGTACTGCCAATTCTTCATCCACTCCAGCCAATTCATAGAGAATTCTTCCAGGATGGATCGGTGCAACCCAGTATTCAGGGCTACCTTTACCTTTTCCCATACGAGTTTCAGCAGGCTTTTTAGTGATCGGTTTGTCTGGGAAAACGCGAATCCAGACTTTTCCACCACGCTTGATCTTACGATTAATTGCAATACGTGCAGCCTCAATCTGTTGAGCTGTCATTTTGCCACAGTCAACAGCCTTTAAGGCAAATTCACCAAAAGAGATAGATGAACCACGAAATGCAACACCGGTCATTCTTCCCTTAAACACTTTTCTATGTTTTACCTTTTTGGGACTTAACATCATCTACTCCAAATAATAGTGCTGCTTGCTATGAAGTTGGCGCCTCGCTTACTGCTGATTCTGGGCGGTATCCTTATCACTCAGTACTTCACCTTTGAAAATCCAGACTTTGACACCGATGATACCATACGTGGTAAGAGCTTCAGCCAAAGCATAATCGACATCGGCACGCAATGTGTGCAAAGGTACTCTACCCTCACGCACCCATTCACACCTTGACATCTCAGCGCCACCTAATCTTCCTGAGCAGGAAATTTTGATGCCCTGAACCCCAAACCTTAGAGCCGAGTTGACCGCTTTCTTCATAGCACGACGAAAGGCAACCCGACGGACAAGTTGGGATGCAATACTCTCAGCAACGAGTTGCGCATCTGCTTCCGGGCGACGCACTTCTTGAATATCAAGCGTGACTTTCCGTCCCACAAGTTTTTCGAGATCTTTCTTTAATATCTCGATTTCAGCACCTTTTTTACCGATAACGATACCAGGTCTTGCTGTAAACAGCTTAACCCGAACCTTATCTCCGGTGCGTTCAATGATTACTTTTGACAACCCGGCGTGTTGAAGTTTTACTTTGAGAAACTTCTTTATTTTCTGATCTTCAATAAGATAGGTAGAATATTCCTTATCTGCATACCATATTGAATCCCATGTCCGGGTAATGTTCAGTCTCAGTCCTAATGGATTAACCTTCTGCCCCAAAACAGTCCTCCAAATATTACATAGTTCAATTTTTATAATTGATGTGTGATCACATCATATAAAAATCAATTCTCACCAAGAATGACTGTGATATGACTTGTCCTCTTGATAATCCCGGTAGCACGACCCATGGCCCTAGGGCTGATTCTTTTCAAAGAGGGGCCACCATCAATCATAATTTTCTTAACAAATAGATCATCGACATCAACCTGATCATTCTGTGTAGCATTAGCTACTGCAGATTCTATGACTTTTCGCAGTATTCCCGCCCCTTTTTTGGGCATGAAGCGAAGTGTGGTAAGTGCCTTATCGACTTCCATCCCCCTCACAACATCCGCAACCAGACGAGCTTTTTGCGGGGATATTCTAATATATTTCCCTACGGCTTTTGCTTCCATAGTGCATACTCCTAGAGAGTCCTACCAGATACCTGAAGTGACTTAAAATTATTTTTTACCTTTCTTGTCTGCAGCGTGACCATAGAAAGTCCGGGTTGGTGAAAACTCGCCGAGTTTATGTCCAACCATATTTTCTGAGACAAAAACAGGTATGAATTTTTTTCCGTTATGTACTGCAAATGTGAGGCCTACCATTTCTGGAATTATATCAGATCGCCTTGACCAGGTTTTGATGACCTTACGAGAGCCGCTTTCAATTGCCTGCTCGACCTTTTTCATGACATGCGTGTCTATGAATGGTCCCTTTTTAATTGAGCGTGACATACATTACTCCTTGCGTTTTATGATCTCTTCTTGACAATGAATTTGTCAGAAGACTTATTCTTGCGGGTCTTGTAACCTTTAGTCGGATACCCCCAAGGTGTACAAGGATGGCGCCCGCCAGAACTTTTTCCTTCACCACCACCCATTGGATGGTCAACTGGATTCATTGCAACGCCACGCACATGGGGTCTTGTGCCCATCCATCGAGCACGCCCTGCCTTGCCAAGCTTTTGGCTCTCGTGCTCTCTATTGCCAACCTGACCTATACATGCCCTACAGAGTTTATTGAATTTTCGGACCTCTCCTGAAGGCAATCGAACCAGTACATACTGACCCTCTTTCGCCATCAACTGAGCTGAAGTACCAGCGCTTCGAACAAGCTGGGCTCCTTTTCCTATTTTCATCTCTATATTGTGTATTACTGTACCAAGCGGAATGTTTACCATCGGCAGACAGTTGCCGGGTTGGATATCAACGTTCTCGCCGGCCACGACCTGGTCACCAACAGCAATACCGTCAGGTGATAGAATATACGTTTTTTCACCATCGAGATAGCTCAACAAAGCGATGTTAGCGGATCTGTTAGGATCGTATTCAATAGCAATTACCTTGGCCGCAATATCTGTTTTACTGCGTTTGAAGTCAATAATACGGTATTTCCGTTTATGACCTCCGCCGATATGGCGTGAAGTCACACGCCCATAATTGTTTCTTCCGCCGGTTTTCGAGAGGCTTGTCACCAGACTCTTTTCAGGTCCGTTTTTAGACAATTCTGCACTCTTTGACGACACGTGGTGTCTTTTTCCGGCTGATGTAGGTTTATATGTCTTAATAGCCATGATTTCCCAATCGCTCCATCATATTTTAATTAGATAGAAACTCAAAAATGTCGATGCACGTAAATTGTCAAGTGAATGACTTACAGTTCATCAGCAAAGTTAATCTTACCCTCTGACAAAGTTACATAGGCTTTTTTCCAATCTTTGGTAAAGCCTATTGTTTTTCCAACTCGCTTCTGTTTTCCGTGCATATTTGCAGTCGTCACGTTTTTAACTTTGACATTGAACATTTGTTCAACTGCAGTCTTAATCTCTATTTTGTTCGCCTCTGGACGAACCTTGAAAACGATTTTACCGTCTTCTTCCTGTAACAAATTGGCCTTTTCAGTAAGACGCGGTCCAACAAGTACGCTGTATAAATTTTTCATGCCAGCAACCTCTTTTCAAGGTTTTCTATTACAGGCTGCACCAAGATGAGTTTTTTATGAAGAAGAATGTCATACACATTCAACCCATCTGTAGGTAGCACCTTATAACCATTTACATTTCGGGCAGATTTGTGAAGATTTTCGGTTGTACTGTTGACAATAATCAAACCAGAATCGACATCAAGAACTTTCATAACCTTGATAAACTCTTTGGTCTTTATTGCATCCATCACAAAATCATCAAGAATAACAAGATTCCCTTCCTGCAACCGTGCACTCATTGCCATCGCAATAGCTTGTTTTTTGACTTTTCGATTGAGTTTAAAGCTGTAGTCCCTTGGTTTAGGTCCGAAAATCACACCACCACCGCGCCAGAGAGGAGAGCGCCGACTACCAGCTCGAGCTCGGCCTGTTCCTTTCTGTCTCCATGGTTTTGCACCACCACCTCTGACCTCAACACGGGTTTTTGTACAAGCAGTTCCGGCTCTCCGAGCAGCACGCTGCATGCGGACTACATCGTGAAGGAGATACTCCTTTACTTCAAGATTGAATATGCTGTCATTTAATTCAATCTCGCCAACCCTTTCGTTTTGGGTGTTAACTATACTTACAGTTGACATTCTTATCTCCTTGGACCTGTTCTAGTTCCGCTCACATTTATTTTGAATAAATTTTCAGCAGGCCATTTTTAGCGCCTGGAACAGGTCCTTTCAGTAATACTATATTCTCTTCAGAGCGCACATCGACCACAACAACGTTCTTCTTCAAGACAGTATTATTGCCCATCCTGCCTGGCATTTTTTTTCCTTTAACAACCCTGCTTGGCCAAGCGCTGCAACCGATGGAACCTGGCGCCCGGTGAAAAGTTGATCCGTGCCCAGCCCCGCCACCTTTAAACCCATGGCGCTTGATTACGCCCTGAAACCCATGACCTTTGCTTGTTCCCTGTACATCTACAGTAACACCGGTCTTAAAAAGCGCGTCCAAGGTGATATCCTGTCCCATGGCATATTCTGACGGATCAGACACCCTGAATTCCTGGATGTGATAATATCCTTCCGCTCCGGCCTTCTTTACATGACCGGCCATAGGTTGGTTAACCCGCGAGGCTTTCTTTACGCCAAAACCCACCTGTATGGCATCATATCCATCAGTATTTTGTGTTTTGACTTGCAATACTTTGCAGGGACCTGCCTCAACCACCGTTACAGGAATGACGTTACCCATTTCATTGAAAACTCGGGTCATTCCAATTTTTTTCCCGAGCATACCCATTGTCTTTGGCATATTATTACCTGATGCTTCGTTTATCTTAGCTGTTCACGCCAACTAGGGCAGTTTAATCTCAACATCGACGCCCGCAGATAACTCAAGCTTCATCAACAGATCAATTGTCTGCTGGGTTGGCTCAAGAATATCGAGCAATCGTCGATGCGTTCTCATCTCAAACTGCTCGCGAGATTTCTTGTCCACATGTGGCGATCGGAGAACACAAAATTTATTCACAGATGTTGGTAAAGGAATCGGTCCAGCAACTGCAGAGCCTGTTCTTCTTGCAGTATCAACAATTTCAGATGTTGATTGATCTAACAATTTGTGATCGTAGGCTTTTAACCGGATCCGTATTTTTTCTGTAGGTATCATGTTCCACCCTTATGCTAAAATTTCGCTGATTACGCCGGCTCCAACTGTCCGGCCACCTTCGCGAATGGCAAAGCGAAGACCGGAATCCATGGCAATCGGCGTGATCAATTCGGCCACTACCGACACATTATCCCCTGGCATAACCATCTCAATACCCTCGGGGAGGGTTACAATACCGGTTACATCCGTTGCTTGCCGAGAATATAGCATTCCGCCTTGAACTTGGTGTGCGGTGTAATGGACTTCGGTGCGGCAAGAACCTGACCGCGCTCGATCTCATCACGCTTCACGCCACGCAACAAAGCACCGATGTTATCGCCTGCCTGACCTTCGTCAAGAAGTTTACGAAACATCTCTACACCGGTAACAGTAGTCTTGACCGTAGGCTTGATGCCAACAATTTCAACTTCCTCACCTACCTTGATAACACCCCTCTCAATCCTTCCTGTGGCCACAGTACCACGGCCAGAAATCGAAAAGACATCTTCAATTGGCATTAAAAAGGGCTTGGCAACATCACGAACCGGTTCAGGAATATATCCGTCAATTGCATCCATCAACTCCCAGATACACTTCGCTGACTCTTCATCTTCAGGATTCTCGAGCGCCTTCAGCGCAGAACCTTTGACAAACGGCACATCATCGCCTGGAAATTCGTACTTGTCGAGTAACTCACGGAGTTCCATCTCAACCAACTCGATAAGTTCCTCATCATCGACCATGTCACATTTGTTCAAAAATACCACGATCGCAGGAACACCTACCTGTCGGGCAAGCAGGATATGCTCACGCGTTTGCGGCATTGCTCCGTCTGTTGCCGCAACAACCAGGATCGCACCATCCATCTGAGCCGCACCGGTAATCATGTTCTTTATATAATCGGCATGACCAGGGCAGTCCACATGGGCATAGTGTCGCTTGGTGGACTCGTACTCAACGTGGGCAGTTGCAATGGTTATACCACGCTCCTTTTCCTCAGGAGCTTTATCAATCTCACTGAAGTCGGTGAATTTCGCCAGACCTTTTGTCGACAACACGCGGGTGATTGCAGCAGTCAAAGTCGTCTTGCCATGATCAATATGACCTACTGTCCCAACATTGACATGCGGTTTTGTCCTGTTAAATTTTTCCTTTGACATCGGGAATTACATCGTATTCTAAATATTGCATTGTGAAACTGGCTCTTCCCTGCGTTTCTGAACGCAAAGATGTAGAGTATCCGAACATCTCAGATAATGGTACATGAGCTTTAACTGTCTGAAGGTGACCAACTGTATCAACTCCAACAATTTTTGCTCTCTTGGAGTTTAGATCTGAAACTACCGCGCCGAGATAATCATCTGGAGTCACAACCTCCAAATTCATCAAAGGCTCAAGCAGCACAGGTTCTGCCTCCAGTGTCGCTCTTCGCATTGCCATAGATGCTGCAATTCCGAAGGCCATCTCAGTCGAGTCATCTTCATGATACGAACCTCCTATGAGCGTCACCTGAATGTCGGTCAAAGGATATCCCAGAAGAGGACCAGCATCAAGACTGTCTTCTATTCCTCTTTTCACAGCAGCAAGGAACATCTCAGGGATTTGTTCCTTATCAACCCTATTGACAAACCTGAAGCCTTCACCTCGCGCAATCGCCTCTGCTTCAAGGATGACGTGTCCGTATTGTCCTTTGGCACCAGTTAGCTGATCAAATTTTCCTTCGGCGCGGCCAACAGTGGTCAGTGTTTCCTTATAAGCAACCTGAGGCTTGCCTACGTTCGCCGAAACTTTGAATTCATTGAGCAAACGGTGGACGATAATTTCCAGGTGAAGTTCTCCCATCCCAGAAATAATCGTTTGTCCAGTATCTCCATTCACGGAAATACTGAATGAAGGATCCTCTACAGCAATCTTCTGCAATGTATCAGCGAGTTTTTTCTCTTCGGCCTTGCTCTTTGGTTCTATGGCAATCCCAATTACCGGATCCGGAAAATCCATGCTTTCCAAGATGATAAAATCATCTTTTTCACACAGTGTGTCACCAGTGGTAGTGAACTTAAGTCCGGCAATTGCTCCTATGTCGCCGGCTAAAAGCTCACCCACCTCTTCGCGCTTGTTAGCATGAAGTTTGAGTATTTTTGCAACTTTTTCAAGTTTTCCCTTTACTGGATTAAAAACCCTTGTGCCAAGCATTAGTTTGCCGGAGTAGATCCGAATAAAAGCAAGATTTTCAACAAAAGCATCGCTCATCAATTTAAAAACAAGACCGCAAAACTTTCCATCGGGATCTGCTGCTCTCCGCACAGGCAATCCATCGCTATCTGTTCCTTCTATGTCCGGAACATCAAGAGGCGAAGGCAAGTATCGCACGACACTGTCGAGCAACGGTTGAACACCCTTGTTCTTAAAAGCACTTCCGCAAAGAACTGGCACAATATTTAATGCCAGAGTTGCTCTTCGCAATGCACTGTATATTTCAGCTTTTGATACCTGTGTATCGTTTAAGTAATTTTCCATGACACCCTCATCGAAGTCGGCCAACTTCTCGATGAGTGCCATACGTGCGGCCGCGAATGTTTCTATGTATGGGGCAGGAATATCAGTCTCGATAATATCCTGCCCAAGAGATTGCTCGGTGAATACCAGCATTTTCTCTTCGATAAGATCAATTACACCCTCAAACTCTGCCTCGTTTCCTACAGGTATCTGAAGGGGTAAAGGATTTGCACCCAGTCTGGTAGCGATCATTCCAACAGACCGTTGAAAATCTGCTCCAGTACGATCCATCTTGTTGATGAATGCAATCCTTGGGATAGAGTATTTATCAGCTTGCCTCCAGACAGTCTCTGATTGAGGCTCTACTCCTCCAACTGCGCAAAAAACTGCAACCACACCATCGAGGACTCTCAGGCATCTTTCCACCTCAATGGTGAAATCGACATGCCCCGGTGTGTCGATTAAATTTATTTTCGTATTTTTCCAGAAGCAGGTTGTGGCAGCAGAAGTGATCGTAATCCCCCTCTCCTGCTCCTGTTCCATCCAGTCCATGACAGCAGTACCGTCATGAACCTCGCCAATCTTATAGGATTTTCCCGTGTAATAAAGTATCCGCTCTGTTGTAGTAGTTTTTCCTGCGTCAATATGGGCCATTATGCCTATATTGCGCACGTCTGCCAGATCTTCTCTTCGGGCCGCCATCAACGTTCCTCAATTGTATCTTGTATGCCGCTGACGCCAACGTCATCAAGCTACACGGTTCCCGATCGCCTACCAGCGATAATGAGCAAAGGCCTTATTCGCCTCTGCCATGCGATGCGTATCATCACGTTTCTTCACAGAAGCGCCACGATTGTTAAATGCATCCATCAGTTCCGCAGCAAGTTTTTCCGACATGGATTTCCCTGAGCGAGACTTGGCGTAATTGATAATCCAGCGAATGGCCAATGCATTCCGTCTTGTCTGACGCACTTCCATTGGAACCTGATAAGTAGCACCACCAACACGTCGAGACTTGACTTCAACCTTTGGACGAACTTTTTCCATCGCCTCTTCAAACACAGTCAAGGCATCAGTTTCCTGGATTTTCGCGGTAACAATATCCATTGCATCATAAAAGATGCGTTGAGCGACGCTTTTTTTCCCTCGCTCCATCAAACCGTTGGTGAATTTGCTTACCAATACACTACCGAATCTTTCATCAGCGTCTATCGATCGTTTCTCTATAGTCTTTCTACGCGACATTTTTATCCCTCACTCCAGCAATTCTTCGCATCACGAAGGACGCTTAGCTCCATATTTCGAACGACCCTGACGTCTGGCAGTCACACCCAATGTATCCAAAGTCCCGCGAATCACATGATACCGAACACCCGGTAAATCCTTAACCCTGCCGCCACGTATCAGAACAACTGAATGCTCCTGCAGATTGTGGCCTATACCCGGGATATACGAGGTTACCTCAATCCCATTCGTCAGCCTCACCCTTGCAACTTTACGCAGAGCCGAGTTTGGTTTTTTAGGAGTTGTGGTATATACACGTACACACACGCCTCGTTTCTGAGGTGATCCTTTCAAGGCGGGGGTATTTGTCTTTTTGACAATCTTCTTCCTGCCCTGCCTTACGAGTTGGTTAATTGTTGGCATTGCGTCTACTGCTCCTGTTTAACTCACCAAATTTATTTCTTCGACTATCCGTTGCAGATCGGTCATAAATTTTCAGCACGAAAGAAAAGATATTTACCCCAACAAAATTAAAGTGTCAAGATGAAAAACCTCTAACTGTTGGTTTTGTCCATTTCGTCAATGCCCTTTCAGACCAGTACCAGCAGAGATAAGTCGACCCATGATAACATTTTCCTTTAAGCCGGTAAGTTCATCAATTCTGCCGGCCATTGCCGCATTTGTAAGCACCTTTGTCGTTTCTTGGAATGAGGCTGCGGATATAAAGCTTTCCGTTGAAAGAGAAGCCTTGGTAACACCGAGAAGCATTGGCTCAGCGTAGGCTGGTATAAGCCCAGCTGCAACCAAACGATCTCGTTCATCTTCAAACTTCCACCATTCTACCTGTTCGCCGATCATGAATTTAGAATCACCAGCAGCAGTAATCTGTACCCTTCTCAGCATCTGGCGGACGATAACCTCAATGTGCTTGTCATTGATTTTAACACCCTGTAATCGATAAACTTCCTGAATCTCGTTGACAAGGAATTTGGCCAGCTCTTTTACCCCGAGAACTCTCAGGATATCGTTTGGCACGACCGTGCCCTCCATAAGCGCCTCGCCAGCCTGCACATAATCACCCTCATGGACGATAATATGCTTCGCTTTTGGTATGAGATATTCCTGGGGTTCGCCGTATTCCGGGGTTACAAGGACTCGTCTCTTTCCTTTCAATTCCTTGCCAAAACTCACACGTCCATCGATTTCGGAAATGATTGCAGGCTCTTTCGGCTTTCGGACTTCAAACAATTCTGCAACCCGCGGCAGACCACCTGTGATATCCTTTGTTTTGGATGTCTCACGAGGGATCTTGCCAACTATGGTACCCGGCTTTATAACATCACCCTCACTTACGGAAATTATTGAGCCAACTGGCAGGCTATATCGTGCATACACTTCTGAATCAGGAAGCTTAAGCGTTTTTCCTCGGTCATTTTTAACAGAGATACGCGGATTAAGCTGAGCACCACCGGCAGAATGGATAATAACCATCGACGATTTACCCGTCACACTATCGACCTTCTCCTGCATGGTCACACCCTCGAAAATATCACCGTACTTGATGATACCTCCGACCTCGGCAACGATCGGGATTGTATACGCATCCCAGTCAGCGAGAATTGTTCCGGCCTCGACCTCTGCACCCTCATTGACTGCAATCTGTGCACCGTAATTCACTTTAAAGCGTTCACGCTCACGTCCGAGTTCATCAGTTATGGTGATCTCGGCGTTTCGATTCATGACGATCTTAATGCCTTCGGCGTTTTCAACATGATGTAAATTCTTAAACCCAACTTTACCGCCACGCTGAGTCTTCAACTCGGCCTGTTCGACCGAACGACGAGCTGTTCCACCAATATGGAACGTACGCATGGTCAACTGCGTTCCAGGCTCACCGATTGACTGAGCAGCTATAACGCCAATGGCCTCGCCAATATTCACCATATGTCCCCTGCCAAGATCACGGCCATAGCAGGCAGCACAGACCCCGCGTCGAGAACGGCAGGAAAGAACTGATCTGATCATTACCCGATCGATCCCCGCCTCCTGGATCAAACGGACCTTATCTTCAGTGATCTCTTTACCTGCTTCGACAAGGACTTCACCTGAATAAGGATCGCACACTTCTTCAAGTGCAACCCGGCCGAGAATTCGATCGCCCAGAGGGACAATTATTTCACCGCCATCGAGGAGAGGTTCTGCGATTATGCCATCAAGTGTCTGGCAATCTCGTTCGATAATAGTCGATTCCTGGGCTACATCGACCAGTCTTCTGGTAAGATATCCGGAGTTTGCTGTTTTAAGCGCGGTATCTGCAAGACCCTTTCGAGCTCCATGGGTAGAAATGAAATACTCGAGCACGCCCAAGCCCTCGCGAAAGTTGGCCTTGATCGGGGTTTCAATGATCGCCCCTGATGGTTTAGCCATGAGACCACGCATACCGGCCAGCTGACGTATCTGGTCTCTTGATCCACGAGCTCCGGAGTCCGCCATAATAAATATCGAGTTGAAACTTGGTGCCTCAACCAGATTGTTGTCCTTATCACGGAAATAATCGACCTTGATCTCGTTCATCATTTCGTTGGCTACATCTTCCGTAACCTTGGACCAGATATCAACGACCTTGTTGTATTTTTCACCAGAGGTTATCAAACCGTCGGTGTATTGTTGTTCTACATCGAGTACATCTGTCTCCGCCTTCTCGACAAAATCCTCCTTGCTCAAAGGGATTTTCATATCATTGATACAAATCGAGATTCCTGCCTTGGTCGCGTATTCATAGCCGATATCCTTAAGGCGGTCAGCGAGGATGACAGTGTCTTTTGTCCCAGCATTTCTATATGTATAATCAATCAGTTGAGCGAGAGCTTTTTTACTCAACACCTTGTTGACTTCCATGAAAGGGATACTTTTGGGTAGGAGGTCTCCAAGAATTATACGGCCCATAGTGGTGTCGACAATCTCACCATCCATTCTGACCTTGACCCTGGCCTGGAGATGTATCTCGTTATAATCGTAGGCAATACGGGCCTCTGATATATTGGAAAAGATTTTTCCTTCACCTGCGACATGAATTCGATCGCGGGTCATATAGTACAAACCAAGGACGATATCCTGAGAAGGAATGATAACCGGTTCGCCGTTAGCGGGTGAGAGGATGTTATTCGTTGACATCATCAGCACCCTGGCCTCGACTTGCGCCTCAACGGAAAGAGGTACATGCACGGCCATCTGGTCACCGTCAAAGTCGGCATTGAACGCCATACAGACGAGAGGATGAAGCTGGATGGCCTTCCCTTCTATTAATACCGCTTCGAATGCCTGCATGCCGAGACGATGCAAGGTTGGCGCACGGTTTAAAATAATTGGATACTCTGTAACAACTTCATCAAGGACGTCCCATACTTCCTTGACCCCTTTTTCCACCATTTTCCTGGCGCTTTTGATGGTGGTTACATAACCCTTCCGTTCAAGTTTGTTATAAATGAAGGGCTTAAACAGCTCAAGCGCCATTTTCTTCGGAATTCCACATTGATGGAGCCTGAGATGCGGACCCACGACAATAACTGAACGGCCGGAGTAGTCGACACGTTTACCAAGAAGATTCTGCCGAAACCGCCCCTGCTTGCCTTTAAGCATGTCCGAGAGAGATTTCAGCGGTCGTTTGTTGGCACCGGTAATGACCCTACCACGGCGGCCATTGTCAAACAAGACATCGACAGCCTCCTGTAACATTCTCTTCTCATTACGAATTATGATATCGGGCGCATCGAGCTCGAGAAGTCTTTTGAGACGATTGTTTCTATTGATAACTCGTCTGTAAAGGTCATTCAGATCAGATGTCGCGAACCTCCCTCCTTCAAGAGGAACAAGCGGTCTGAGATCGGGCGGAAGGACGGGGATAACTTCGAGAACCATCCATTCCGGCTTGTTTCCGGATTCACAAAATGCCTCAATGACGAAGAGTCTCTTCCCGAGTTTCTGTCGCTTTGTCTGGGAGTTGGTTGTGGCCATCTCCTCGCGCAGTTCTTTGGAAAGAGCGTCTAGGTCCTTACTTGCCAGAAGTTCACGGATAGCCTCGGCACCAATACCCACCTTGAACTTTCCAGGGTATTCATCCTTCATCTGGCGGTACTTTTCTTCGCTCAAAAGTGTGCCCGGAGGGAAACCGTCAATATCAGACTGAACAATGGCGTATTGCTCGAAATAGAGAATTTTTTCGAGTTGTTTGAGAGTCATGTCAAGTACTGCGCCAATTTTGCTCGGCAAACTCTTCAAGAACCAAATATGGGCTACCGGGGCAGCAAGCTTTATGTGCCCGAGTCTCTCTCTCCGAACCTTGGACTGGATAACCTCAACGCCGCACTTTTCGCAGACAACACCTCGGTGTTTCATGCGTTTGTATTTTCCACAATTACATTCGAAATCCTTGACCGGGCCAAATATCTTGGCACAGAAGAGGCCATCGCGTTCAGGCTTGAAAGTCCGATAATTTATGGTTTCGGGCTTTTTCACCTCACCATGCGACCAATCCATGATTTTCTCAGGGGAGGCCAATGATATTTTAACCCTCTTGAATTGAACCGGGGCTTTAGGTTTTTGAAAAAAATTAAATAGCTCTTCCACGCGATCACCTCTCCCTCGTAGTATAGGATTTGTCTGCTACCGGCAGTCCGGTTTCAGATCTTGAAGAGATTTTGCCCTGACTGGGATGATATTTAGAGAGTTCAGGTGACTTCATGACGAGATGAGGTCACCTGGCTCTTTAATCTTCGAGTAATTCCATGTTCAGACACAGGCCCTGCAGTTCCTTGACGAGAACATGGAAGGATTCAGGCAGACCTGTTGTCAGAAAGTTGTTTCCTTTGACAATTCGTTCATACATTGTGGTTCGACCTTCCACGTCATCAGACTTGGCAGTCAGGAATTCTTTCAGGGTATAGGCGGCACCATAGGCCTCCATTGCCCAGACTTCCATCTCACCGAGTCTTTGACCACCGAACTGAGCCTTGCCGCCGAGCGGTTGCTGAGTAACGAGCGAATAAGGCCCAGTTGAGCGAGCATGAATTTTATTGTCAACAAGGTGATGAAGCTTCAACATATACATGACGCCGACAGTAACCTTGTTATAAAAAGGTTCACCAGTCAGGCCATCATAGAGTTGACTCTGGCCGACTTCATCTACACCGGCTTCAACAAGAAGGCGGCGGATTTGTCCCTCTTCAGCACCGTCAAATACCGGGGTGGCCATATGCAAACCATTCTGGTGTTCTCGAGCCCAAGCAATGAGTTCTTCATCACTGTTACCTGAAACAATGATCTGGTATTCATCCTTCGAATAGATGGCCTCCAGTTTCTTTTTAATGGCATCAACCGCATGTTCACGAGCAAGAGTTTCCAATTGTTCGCCTAGTTTCTTAGCGGCAAAACCCAGATGTACCTCGAGAACCTGACCGACATTCATACGAGAAGGAACACCCAATGGATTCAGAACTATGTCAACGCTGGTACCGTCGGCAAAGAATGGCATATCCTCTTCCGGCAGAAGTCTGGAGACCACACCTTTGTTTCCGTGACGTCCGGCCATCTTATCACCAACCGAAAGTTTCCGTTTGGTTGCCACATACACTTTGACCATTTTGACAACGCCTGGAGGAAGGTCATCACCCTTACGCATACGGTCAATTATGCCTTCATAACGGTCAGAGATTTGACGGGCTTGTTTATCATACCGGGCAAAAGCCGCTTCTATCTGATCCTCATACTTGTTTTTCTCTGAGAAATCGATATCTCTCAGATTATGAAAACCGATATCCAGAGCCATATCCGCAGTGATTTTCTTGCCAAGCTTGACCACAACCTGCCCTGAAACACCGATAATGTCGCCCTTGGCTGTACGCCCCGCAATAATATTGCCTATTTCTCTGCAAACACCCCTTTTCAGGCTGCGGATTTCATCAATCTTATCCTGATTGAGTTTCTCTATCTCGAGATCTTCAATCATCAGTGAACGCTCATCCTTATCAACTCCCTTGCGGGAGAAAACCTTGGCGTCTATGACAATACCCGAGACACCCGGAGGCACGCGCAGGGAAGAGTCTTTCACATCCTGGGCCTTTTCACCGAATATTGCGCGAAGCAATTTCTCTTCAGGAGAGAGAACTGTCTCACCTTTCGGGGTGACCTTGCCGACCAGCGTGTCACCAGCCTTCACCTCGGCTCCAATCCTGACAATGCCTGAATCATCAAGGTTGCGCAGAGTCTCCTCGCTGACATTAGGGATATCCCGAGTGATCTCTTCTTTACCCAGTTTTGTATCACGGGCCATTGTTTCAAACACCTCGATATGCACTGAGGTGAAGGTATCTTCCTTGAGCAGTCTCTCGTTAATGAGAATCGAATCCTCGAAATTGAAACCGCGCCATGGCATGAAGGCTATCGTTACGTTTTTACCAAGAGCCAATTCACCCTTTTCACACGAGGGGCCATCTGCAAGGACAGTCCCCTTCGTCACCCTGGTACCAGGAACCACCAAAGGCGTCTGGGTAAAACAGGTATTCTGATTTGATTTCTTATATTTACCCAGACGATAGACAGCAACACCCGTATCGTATCCGTCAACTCCGGTCGGTCGTAGCGGACAACAATTCGGTTCGAGTCAGCTTCCTCCACGATTCCCTCATCTGCACTCATGAGACAGGCGCCAGAGTCCTGAGCTACGTATCGTTCCATTCCAGTGCCGACAAGCGGAGCGGCAGTCACCATGAGAGGAACAGCCTGTCGCTGCATGTTCGATCCCATCAGAGCACGGTTCGCGTCGTCATTTTCAAGAAACGGGATGAGAGAGGCTGCTACGCTCACGAGCTGATTCGGGGCAATATCCATATAGGTCACCTTATCAGCAGTGGAGGTGAGAACCTCACCATCTTCACGGACAATCAAATTATCGGGAATAATTCTTTTGTCTTGATCTGTTTCAATAAGAGCAGGAGCGATCACATGTTTCTGCTCCTGCAATGCACTAAGATATTTCACCTCATCGAGGACTATGCGATCATTCACTTTCCTATAAGGGGTTTCAATAAATCCGTATGGATTTATACGGGCATAGGTGGCAAGAGAGACTATGAGCCCAATATTCGGGCCTTCAGGTGTCTCAACAGGACAAATACGCCCATAATGCGTAGGATGAACGTCGCGAACCTCAAATCCCGCCCTTTCTCTCGACAACCCCCCCGGTCCAAGAGCACTCAAACGTCTCTTGTGGGTAACCTCAGAAAGAGGATTGGTCTGATCCATGAATTGCGATAACTGGCTGGTACCAAAAAATTCTTTGATAGCAGCAGAAATCGGCTTGGGATTAACAAGATCATGAGGCATGAGTGTTTCGACATCCTGCAGGGTCATCCGCTCTTTTATAGCCCTCTCCATGCGCACTAATCCCATACGGTACTGATTTTCAACCAGTTCACCGACGGTGCGAACCCTTCTATTGCCGAGATGATCAATATCATCAACTCCGCCCTGGGTATCTTTAAGGCGAACAAGATAACGAATTGATGAAATTATATCTTCTTTGGTCAATGCCCTGTTTGAAATATCTATTTCAAGCCCAAGCTTCGCGTTAATCTTGTAACGACCAACTTCGCTGAGATCATACAGATCCTGATTGAAAAAGAGATTATCGAAGAAAGTCTGGGCAACCTCAAGGGTTGGTGGACTTGAAGGTCGCAGCCTTCTGTAAATTTCAAGTAAGGCCTCTTCAGTGTTGCTGACTTTGTCGAGTGCTAACGTTTTACTAAATGAATCAGAATACTTAACACCATCAATCATCAGTGTTTCAAACTCATGAATTCCAACACCTTGAAGGGTATCAAGAAGGGTTTCTGTAAGCTCTGTATTGCAAAGAGCGAGAAGTTCTCCTGACTCCGGGTCGAAAACATCTTTAGCAAGAACCCGTGTGATAACGGCTTCTTTTGATATTTTCAGAAATTTGATACCAGCAGACTCAATTTTTTTACAGAGTGCCGAACTAATCTTTCGGCCTTTCTTCGAGAGGACCTCACCATCGACAGGACTCACCAAATCAAACTCTAATCTTTGACCTTTGGCGGTTTCCTCATCGAAACTACAGAGAAAATCTGCCCCTTCACGACGTATTGTATTGATCGGATAGAAGTTCCTCAGCAGTTCTTCAGAAGTATAACCAATTGCCTTCAGTAGAGTCGTAGCTGGAAATTTTCGGCGGCGATCTATTCGCACGTGGAGAATATCCTTGATATCAAACTCGAGGTCTATCCATGACCCTCTTACTGGAATTATTCGAGCAGAGTACAGTAATTTTCCACTCGCATGGCTTTTTCCATTGTCATGAGTGTAAAAGAGACCAGGCGAACGCTGTAATTGAGAGACAATCACACGTTCTGTACCATTAATTACAAAAACTCCGTCTCCGGTCATCAACGGAAGCGATCCAAGAAATACTTCCTGCTCTTTAATATCCCGAATGGATTGAACTCCAGTTTCCTCGTCTACGTCAAAAGTAATGAGACGAACGACAATCTTCAACGGAATCTCATAGCTCATTCCCCGCTGCTGGCATTCTTCAACCGTGTATTTCGGCTCACCAAATTTATAGCGGACAAACTCGAGAGAACACTGGCCATTAAAATCCTTTATGGGAAAGACGGACTTCAATATAGCCTGCAAACCATAGTCTTCACGCTCACCGGGATCACAATCCATTTGAAGAAACTTCTCATAGGATATCCGCTGCATGGAGATCAGATGTGGCGGCTCAATGATACAATCAGCCGTGGCAAATTTTTTTCTAACTCGTTCCATAATTGTCCTCGAGGTTGCCGTAAGATCGTTACGAATAATAAAAATTACTCATTTCAGAAAGGGTTCTACGATCCAACTAGCTAATAAAACTAAAAATAGGGGCGGTATGTGGTAAAGAACACGTCACAGGAGAGTATTTAAAAACGGGGAATATCATTGATGAAATAGGATGGTTCCAAGAAGAATCAACATCGTTTACAAGCATAGTATGTCCTTTTCGATTGATTTCGCCGTGAGAAAACAAGACAACAATATCACACTCAATATTTTGATATTATTATCCTTTTTTTGGACTACTCTTCTTGCTTCATGAAACGCGACACGCTACATGGCTGAGCCAGTAGCGTGTCATTATGTACTTAAGTTACTTCCTTTGCGGAAATAACGTTGTGAGTTCAATGTTATTTGACCTCGACGACTCCACCAACTGCTTCAATCTGAGCTTTCATAGCAGCTGCTTCATCTTTGGTTACGCCTTCTTTAACTGGCTGAGGTGCACCTTCGACAAGTTCTTTAGCCTCTTTAAGGCCAAGACCAGTTATAGCGCGCACTTCTTTAATTACTTTAATCTTCTGATCACCAGCAGATGCAAGAATAACATCGAATTCAGTTTTCTCTTCAACAACGGCTTCAGCAGCTACGGGACCGGCTGCAGCAACTGCGACTGGGGCAGCTGCAGAGACACCGAATTTCTCTTCCAGTTCCTTAATCAGAACAGAGAGTTCGAGAACAGACATATTGGCGATGAATTCAACAACATCTTCTTTAGTTACGGCCATTGTAATATACCTCAATTATGTTAGATATTTTTTTTGTTCCTGCATCATTTTGCAAGAGAACCTTTTAATTATCTGCCTGTTCTTTCTGATCTTTGATGGCCTGCAACCCATAAAGGAAGGTTCGTGGCACACCTGAGAGAACTCGAACGAGACCGGTCGGAACTGCATTCATGACTGACAGCAATTGACCAAGCAGAATTTCCTTGGACGGCAATTTTGAAAGAGCAATCAGTCCGTCAACACTTAGTTTTTCACCTTCAAAGGTTGCAGACCTGATTTTAAATTTCTCATGCTCATCAGCAAATTTTGCAACCACCTTTGCCGGTTGGACCGGATCAGCATATGCAATGATCACCGCAGTTGTACCAGAAAAATCTTCACTCAAGGCAGCGCTTCCAGTTTCAGCAACAGCTCTTTTCAAAAGAGTATTTTTGGCAATGCGAATCTCTGAGTCACAGTTTCGTAATTCAATTCGAATTTTTTGCAACTCCGATACTTTTAAACCGCAATAGTCAGCAACAACCGCAAACTTGGCGCGGTTGAAGGAATCATTCAATTCTGAGACTATTACTGATTTTTCATCACGATTCAAAGTAACCCTCCTAAATAGGTTGAGAGATTAAGGGTTTTCAAAGCAGCAGGTTCAAAGTTTTATAGAGGTAAACAATCTAATCAATACAACATATAATAATATTGCAATTATCATTCATTCGTCTATTTACCATCTGTCTCGGCAGGACGTGCATTCTGCACAATTAAACTTTTGTCCCCGCTGTCTTCGACTGAAGACACCTTACTCATCTTTACGATGAGGGCATCCTTGAAAATATTATTTTACTAAGCTTCGTACATTGAGAGGATCTATTTTTACACCTGGTCCCATTGTAGTGGAAATAGTTACTGATCGCAGATAAATACCTTTACTTGTAGATGGTTTCAATTGAATGATCTTTTCAACAAAAGTAAGAATATTCGCAAACAGTTTTTCAGTACCAAAAGAAGCCTTACCAAGTCCTGCGTGAATAATTCCGGCCTTGTCGACTTTGAAATCAACTTTTCCGCTTTTAATATCTTTTACGATATTAGCCACATCAAAAGTCACAGTACCAAGTTTTGCATTAGGCATTAGGTTTCTTGGTCCAAGGATTCTGCCAATTTTACCCACTGTACCCATCATGTCAGGAGTAGCAACGGTCTTATCAAAATCAAGCCAACCACCTTGGATTTTCTGCACAAGATCATCGGCGCCGACATAGTCAGCCCCTGCCTCGAGCGCTTCCGCTTCTTTCGGGCCTTTGGCAAAAACCAGAACTCGTGTTACTTTTCCTGTACCATGGGGAAGAACTACAGACGAACGAATCATCTGATCAGCATGTCTTGGGTCGACACCCAGTTTCATGGCAATATCGAATGTCTCATCAAATTTGGCATACGAAGAATTAAGAGCAAATTTTATTCCTTCTTCAAGGCTATGAAGTGTTGCTCTGTCAATCCCTGCAAGTGAATTTCTATGTTTTTTTCCGTGTTTCGGCATGTTAGCCTCCTACTTTAGACGAAGCGATATACTCTGCCTCGTTCAGCAGTCTGATAAGGGTTAATCTACAATCGTAATTCCAACACTTCTGGCCGTGCCCTCAATAATTTTCATTGCACTTGCGACATCATAGGCATTGAGATCGGGCATCTTGGTTTCAGCAATTTCTTTTATCTTTTCGCGGCTCAATTCAGCAACACGTTCTCTCTTAGGATTGCTTGATCCACGCTGCAAACCAGCAGCCTTTTTAAGAAGAATTGAAGCCGGCGGTGTTTTAGTTATAAAAGTAAACGATCTATCCTGATATACAGTAATGACAACGGGAACAATTGTGTCGCCTAACGATTGAGTTTTTGCATTGAACGCCTTGCAGAACTCCATGATATTGACACCCTGCTGTCCCAGAGCTGGACCGACGGGAGGAGAAGGATTTGCTTTACCTGCAGGAATCTGCAGTTTGACATATGCGGTAATTTTTTTAGCCATTGTTTAACTCCAACGTACTTACTTTTTCTTTAATAGTTTTCAGCTGCCTGAATTTTTATCTTATTATAACAAGAGCCATTGAAATAAAAAATATCAATTAGACGCTGAATCTATGTTATGTATTTGATACTTGAACAAATTCTAGTTCCACGGGCGTTTCTCTACCAAATATCGAGACCATCACCCGCACCCGCCCTTTTTCTGGGAATACTTCGTCAACAACGCCCTGAAAGTTAGCAAATGGTCCGTCGGTAACCCTGACAACTTCACCTATGTCAAATATAACCTTAGGTCTTGGCCTCTCAGACCCATCTTGGATTCTACCGATAATTTTAGCAGCATCTTCATCTGATAGTGGAGCAGGTGAACGATCATCGCCAACAAAACCAACAACTCTCGGCATGTTTTCATGTATCGTATGCCAGGTTCTATCATTGAGGACCATGCTTACCAGCATATATCCGGGGAAAAACCTCCTTGAAGATGTTTTGCGCGACCCTTTGATCATCTCCACGACCTGCTCGGTCGGAATCAAAAATCCACCAAAATATTCTTCTAGACCTTCTTTTCGGATTCTTTCCTCTAAAGTCGCTTTTACTTTCTCTTCAAATCCAGAATGGACTTGCAATATATACCATTTTTTTTCCATGAGTCTCAGCTATGCCAGAAATAGGACTGCTTTGCACTTCAATGCAATTTTCTCTTTGAGATTGACAAGATCCTTGTCTCAGCGTAAAAATCCACTTACCATTTTTCCAATAACAAGATCAATTGCACCAAGATACATTGATATGACAACTGTCATAACCACTACAATTCCAGCAAGGCCTATTGTCATTTTTTTATCCGGCCAGACAATTTTACCAAACTCAATCTTCACCTCATTAAAGAAATTCTTAATTTGAGTTGGAGAGTATGGTGATGGCGCTTCTGAAATCTCAATTCCAGTTCGCTTTTCCTTAGCCTTATTTGTCATACACACGACCTATCTGTCATTCAGCTTTTCGCTTCGAGGAAGAAGCTTACTCCGCAACAAAATTTTTTCTAATTCCGCCTTATTCTGGCAGGCCAGGAGGGACTCGAACCCCCAACCCCCGGATTTGGAGTCCGGTGCTCTACCATTAGAGCTACTGGCCTTGAGAATTACTTGGTTTCTTTATGCGGTGTGTGGACTCTGCAAAAAGGACAGTACTTTTTAAATTCAAGCTTGTTGGGAGTATTTTTTTTATTTTTTGTCGTAGTGTAATTTCTACGTTTGCAAGTACCACATGCAAGGGTAATTATATCTCTCATAGTGTTTCCTATACAAAAAAATCACCCTGGCCTAGAAATGGGCAGGGTGATACATGAGTGAGCAATCTAGTTTAAGCCAGGATCTCGCTGATTACGCCGGCTCCAACTGTCCGGCCACCTTCGCGAATGGCAAAGCGAAGACCGGAATCCATGGCAATCGGTGTGATCAATTCGGCCACTACCGACACATTATCCCCTGGCATAACCATCTCAATACCCTCGGGGAGGGTTACAATACCGGTTACATCCGTTG